>Ga0065720_1018844_pt1 | contig 105876 bp, 101 predicted proteins | sample Thericmetagenome_FD_59107 | JGI IMG/M metagenome (GOLD analysis project Ga0065720, IMG submission 59107) | Thermophilic microbial communities from the Joint Bioenergy Institute, California, USA of rice/straw/compost enrichment - eDNA_2 v2... | ecosystem: Engineered > Solid waste > Grass >...
CGGCGAAGAAGGAAAACCGCTTCGCCCTGCCCAATACCCGCTTCCTGCTGCACCAGCCGGCGGGCGGCGCGATGGGCCCGGCCTCGGATGTCGCGATCCAGGCCAAGGAGATCATCCGCATGCGCCGGCGCCTGAACGAGATTTTCGCCCGCGAGACCGGCCAGCCGATCGAGAAGATCGAAAAGGATACCGACCGCGACTTCTGGATCAGCGCCGAGGATGCCGTCACTTACGGCCTGGTCGGCAAGATCGTGCAGAACGTCACAGAAATTCCGGGCTGAAAATCCGACATCTCTGAAAACAAAAGGCCGGCTCAAAGCCGGCCTTTTTATTGGCTGATGCTGCCAATTACGACTTCAACGGCACCGGCACGAAGCGCGGTTCGCCGCCGCGCTGGATCTGCAGCAACGCCACCTTGCGCTTCGCATCCTTCAGCGCCTTCAGCATCTCGGTGACGTCGTCCGGCGTGCGGACTTCCGACTGCGCCACTTCAATGATCACGTCGCCGACACGCACATCGCGCTTTGCGGCCGGGCCTTCCGGATCGACATCGGTAACCACCACGCCTTTGACGTCGTCCTTGATGTTGTGCTGCTGCCGGAGCTCCTTGGTCAAAGGCGACACCCGCAGGCCAAGGTCAGCCAGCTCGGTTTCGTTGCGGCCAGCCTTCGGGCGGTTCGCATTGCCGTTCTTGCCTTCCTCTTTTGCCGAGGCCATCGCCGTCTCAAGCTCGCCAAGCGTGGCCTTCACGGTGCGCTTCTTGCCCTTGCGCATGACCTCGACATTGACGGTGCGCCCAACCGGCGTTTCGGCCACCGCGCGGGTCAGCGCATTGGTGGTCGCGACCGGCTTGCCGTCGAGGCTGACGATGACATCGCCGGATTCGATCCCCGCCTTCTCGGCCGGGCCGCCGGGCACGACCTTGGCGACCAGCGCGCCGCGCGCCTTATCGAGGCCCAGAGCCTCCACCATCTCTTCGGTCACCGACTGGATCTGCACGCCCAGCCAGCCACGGCGGGTGCGGCCGAATTCGATGAGCTGCTGCACCACCGGACGGGCGAGATTGGCCGGCACGGCAAAGCCAATGCCGATCGAGCCGCCCGACTGGGAGAAGATCGCAGTGTTGATGCCGATCACCTCGCCATTGCGGTTGAACAGCGGACCGCCGGAATTGCCCTTGTTGATCGAGGCGTCGGTCTGCAGGAAATCGTCATAGCGACCGGCATTGATGTCGCGGCCGCGCGCCGAGATGATGCCCGCCGTCACCGTGCCGCCAAGGCCGAAGGGATTGCCGATCGCCAGGGTCCATTCGCCAACGCGCAGCTTGTCGGAATCACCCCATTTGATCGCCCTGAACTCGCCGTTCTTCGGCTCGACCTTCAGCACGGCGATATCGACTTCCGGATCGCGGCCGACGATCTTGGCTTCCAGTTCAGTATTGTCATGCAGGATGACGCGCACCTGATCGGCCTCGGCGATCACGTGGTTGTTGGTCACCACATAGCCGCGCGGATCGACGATGAAGCCCGAGCCCAGCGAGGAAACCTGACGCGGCGGACGGTTGCCCTCGCCGCGCTGCTGACGCTCGAAGAAGTCCTTGAAGAATTCCTCAAACGGTGAGCCGGGAGGGAATTGCGGCATGCCGTCGGGCAGGCCGCGATTCTGCAGCGTCTGGGTGGTCGAGATATTGACCACCGAAGGCAGAAGCTGCTCGGCCAGATCGGCAAAGTCGCCCTCCGGCGGCCGCGCCTGGGCGGCCGCGCCGATCAGGATGACGAACAAAAGTCCGGCCGTTGCAGCGCAGGCGCGGATCAACCGCAATTGCATGGTCGCTTTCATCTTCCAACCTCCTCGCCGCCCGGACGGGCGGCGACCGTTACGCGTGCTTCCTGCCGCCTATCGCTGGGCGGGAGAACGACGAGGCGTGCCTGCCGGATTCTCGAAATACCGGAAGAAATCCGAATCCGGCGACAGCACCATGGTCGTGTCGCTCTGCTGCAACGCCTTCGAATAAGCCTGCAGCGACCGGTAGAAGTCGTAGAATTGCGGATCGCGGCTGGCCGCCTCGGCAAAGATGCGGGTGCGTTCGGCATCGCCTTCACCGCGCAGGATTTCCGACTTGCGGCGGGCCTCGGCCAGCAGCACGGTGCGCTGCCGTTCGGCTTCGGCGCGGATGCGCTCGGCCAGCTCAAAGCCGGTGGCGCGCTGCTCATTCGCCTCACGCTGACGCTCGGTCTGCATGCGGCGGAAGATCGCCTGGCTGATCGCATCGGGGAAGTCGGCGCGCTTGACGCGCACATCCACCACCTCGATGCCGAGGCGCTGGGCGTTCTCCTGCAGGCTGCGGAAGACCTGCTGCATCGCCGACGGGCGGTCGCCCGAGATGATCGACACAGCATCCAGCTTACCGAAGGCGCCGCGCAGCGCGTTGGCCACGCTCGGCGCCAAGCGGCCGCGCAGGCCGAACTCGTTGCGGACGGTCTGATAGAACAGCAGCGGATTGGTGATGCGATAGCGCACGAAGCTGTCGACCACCAGGCGGCGCTGGTCGCTGGTCAGCACTTCTTCCGGCTGGGCGTCGAGGCCAAGGATGCGCTTGTCGAAATAAACGACATCCTGGATCAGCGGGATCTTGAAGTTCAGGCCGGGCTCGGAGATGACGCGGCGTGGATCGCCGAACTGCACGACGAGGGCCTGCTGCGCCTGATGGACGGTGAATACCGATCCCTTGACGATGAAGCCAAGGACCACCACCACGATGACGAGGAGAGTGAGCAACGAACGGTTCATGGCTTGCCCTCCCTTAGCGCGCGTTCTGCTGCTGCTGCGGCTGCGCCGGCGGCGTCTGCCGTTTCTGCAGCTCGGTCAGCGGCAGATACGGTACCACGCCGCTGCCGCCCTGATTGTCGATCACCACCTTGGTGGTGCCACGCAGGATCTGCTCCATGGTCTCCAGATACATGCGGCGCGTCGTGACGTCCTTGGCCTGACGGTATTCCTCATAGACCTGGCTGAAGCGGCTCGCTTCACCCTGGGCATTGGCGATCACTTCCTGCTTGTAGGCTTCCGCCTGCTGCAGAATGCGCTGCGCCTCACCGCGGGCACGCGGGATAATGTCGTTGCGATAGGCTTCCGCTTCGTTCTGCGCGCGCTCGCGGTCGGCCTGGGCGGCCTGCACGTCGCGGAAGGCGTCGATCACCGAAGCCGGCGGCTCGGTGCGCTGCAGCGCCACCGAATTGATCACCACACCGGCATTGTAGCTGTCGAGAATCTGCTGGATCAGTATTCGGGTATCGTCAGCCACCTTGGTGCGGCCATCGGTCAGGATGAACTGGATGTTGTTCTTGCCGACCACTTCACGCATGGCGCTTTCGGCGACCTGCTTGATGGTGCGCGAGGGATCGAGCACGTTGAACAGATACTGGCCGGCGTCGCGCACCTGCCACAGCACCGTGAAGTCGATATCGACGATGTTCTCGTCGCCCGTCAGCATGAGGCTTTCCTCGGGCACGTCTCGCGTCTGCACGCCGCGATTGGCGCTGTCGCCGAGCGAGCGAAAGCCGATCTCCTCGCGGTTGACGGTGGTCACCTTCGGGGTCAACACGCTGTCAATCGGCCAGGGCAGGCGATAGCGCAGGCCGGGCTCGGTGACGGCATGCACCTTGCCGAAGCGCAGCACCACACCCTGCTCGTCCGTGTCGACGCGGTAGAAGCCGGTGCCGAGCCAGATGGCGAGCGCCACCAGGATCAGCAGCAGAATGCCGCGGCCGGAAACGTCACCGCCGGGCAGGAGATTGCGGAAACGGTCCTGTCCTTTGCGAAGGAGTTCTTCCAGGTTGGGAGGTGTGGGTCCGCCGCCGAAACCGCCGCCAGACCCTCCGCCACGAGGGCCCTGTCCCCAAGGTCCACGGCCACCGCCGCCTTGCCATCCCCCACCTTGATTGCTCCAGGGCATCCTGTCGTCCTTCTTCTTTTACTGAAAATTGTGGCGCCCTATCCCCAGCGCCTGCGCATTTTTGGCCAGCGAATTGCCCAGACCGACTGCCTGCGATATATCCGACCCTGATATATCAAGCGTTTGGCGTCGACCGAGCCTTGCCCAGCTAACTGCCGACAATATTGGAACTTTTGCGGGAATTTCAAGCATGACCGAGGTTACGGAGGCGCAGATCCTGAACGCGCTGCGGCAAGTCGTAGATAACGAACATGGCAGGAATGTGGTGGATCTGGGCATGGTGTCCGGCCTTGTCATCAAAGGCGGCAATGTCGGATTCGTCCTCGAAGTCCGCCCGGAGGAAGGCCCACGCAAGGAGCCTTTGCGCAAGGCCTGCGAGCAAGCCGTCGCAGCACTGCCCGGCGTGACCTCTGCCACCGTGGTTCTGACTGCCGAGCGGGTCGGCAAATCCGAAACTGCCCGCCCCGCTGCGCCGCATGGCCACGGACCAAGCCGCGGCAAGCCGGGCGCCGAGCCGACGGTCGGTCCCCGCCCCGCCATTCCCGGCATCAAATCGATCATCGCGGTCGCTTCCGGCAAGGGTGGCGTGGGCAAGTCGACCACGGCAGTGAACCTCGCTCTGGCGCTGGCGCAGACCGGACGCAAGGTCGGGCTGCTGGATGCCGATATCTACGGCCCGTCGATTCCGCGCATGCTGGGCATCACCGGCAAACCGCATTCGCCGGACGGCAAGCACCTGCATCCCATGCAGGGCTGGGGCATTCCCTGCATGTCGATGGGCTTCCTGGTGCCGGAGGATACGCCGATGATCTGGCGTGGTCCGATGGTGATGAGCGCGCTGGAGCAGATGCTGCGCGACGTCAGCTGGGGCGAATTGGACGTGCTGGTGGTCGACATGCCGCCCGGCACCGGCGATGCGCAGCTTACCATGGCGCAGCGCGTGCCGCTGGCCGGCGCCGTGATCGTCTCGACGCCGCAGGACATCGCACTGCTGGATGCGCGCAAGGGCCTGAACATGTTCCGCCGCGTCGACGTGCCGGTGCTCGGGATCGTCGAGAATATGAGCTATTTCTGCTGCCCGAATTGCGGCCATCGCAGCGAGATCTTCGCTCATGGCGGCGCGCGCAAGACGGCCGCTGAACTCGGCTGCGATTTCCTCGGCGAACTGCCGCTCAATATCGCGATCCGCGAAACATCCGATGCCGGAACGCCGATTGTCGCCAGCCAGCCCGACAGCGAGGAAGCCAAGGCCTATCTGGCGATTGCCAGGCAGATCGGCGACAAGCTGGATCGCGACGGCGCTGCGCCCAAGATGCCGCGCATCGTCATTCAATAAATATCACTCAGCCGCCGAAGGTGCTGGCCGCGAGAGCGGCCAGGCCTGGCGTGCCCAGGCCAATGCAGCAATCGCCAGCCCCACTGCAAAAACCCACCAGGCGGGCGCGATGCGGAAATCGAATTGCAGATTGGCCGCAAGAACCTGCTCGACCGGTATCTTCGTGAAGCCGAAATACCAGCCCGCCTCGATGACGACAGTTGCCAATCCAGCAATTGCCGAAAGCGGAAGTGCATGCCAGGGCTTCTGCATCGCGCCGAAAGCGTAGGCGATGCGGTAGCCGAACATCCAGGCCAGCAGGCCCAGATGCAGGATCGGCGCGGTCATATCGCGCTTGCTTTGCAGCAGGTAATGCACCAGGGCAAGGACAGCGATGGCATAAACGATGCGGTGCAGCCTCTGCCAGTTCCTGCCGCCCATCCGGCGGATCGCGCTATCCGTGGAGGTCACGCCAAGGGCGATCAGACCGCATAGCGCAGCAAAGCCGATGGTGAGATAAATCCGGCTGGCGATCTCGGTTGCCACCTTGCTCAGCAGAAAGCCCTGATCCCCGGCATAAAGCGTCAGGTGCAGCAGGGCATAGAACAAAGCGGCCAGGCCGATCTGCCGCCGCAGGGTAATCAGCTTCGGCCAGCGCAGCAGGCGGCGCAGCGGCGTGATCGCCAGCGAGATCAGCAGGAAACGCACCGCCCAAAGCCCTGCCCGGTGCAGGGCTTCGTCATAGGGACGCGGCCCAAGATTCTGCATCAGCGCATCCCAGCCGATCCACACGGCGGGCAGGCACAGCAGAAGGAAGCAGGTGAGCTTCAGCGGCGAGACAGCGCCGTTGCGTTCGGTCCAAGGAAGCATGGCCCCAACCTGTCGCGGATCGCCACAGGAAACAAATAACAAAGCCGTGCTGAAAACGAAAACGGCGCCGGATTTCTCCGGCGCCGCTTCACGAAGCAGTGAATGCCGCAACTCAGGCTTCGCTCGCCTTCTCTTCCGAGATGGCGGCCTGGGCGGCGGCCAGGCGCGCGATCGGCACGCGATAGGGCGAGCAGGACACGTAATCCAGTCCCGCCTTGTGGCAGAAGCGGACGGACGAGGGATCGCCGCCATGCTCGCCGCAGATGCCGAGCTTCAGATCCTTGCGGCTGCTGCGGCCACGTTCGGCCGCGATCTTGACCAGCTCGCCGACGCCAGCCTGATCGATGCTGACAAACGGATCGCGGTCGAAGATGCCGGCCTTCAGGTAGTCTTCCATGAACAGGGCCGAGTCGTCGCGGCTGATGCCGAGCGTCGTCTGCGTCAGGTCGTTGGTGCCGAAGGAGAAGAACTCAGCGGTCTCGGCGATCTCGGCGGCGCGCAGAGCGGCGCGCGGCAGCTCGATCATCGTGCCGACCAGGTACTTCACCTTCTTGCCCTTCTCCTTGAAGACGGCCTGGGCAACGGCATCGACGCGCTTCTTCATGAAGTCGATCTCGGCCTTGGTGGCGACCAGCGGGATCATCACCTCCGGCTCGACCGGCTTGCCGCCGCCCTGCGTGACCTCGACGGCAGCCTCGAAGATGGCGCGCGCCTGCATCTCGTAGATTTCCGGATAGGTGATGCCGAGGCGGCAACCGCGATGGCCCAGCATCGGGTTGGTCTCTTCCAGAGCCTTCTTGCGTTCCTTCAGCGCCGCCACCGACAGGCCCGTGCCCTTGGCGACCGCCTCGAAATCGGCGTCGGTCTTGGGCAGGAATTCATGCAGCGGCGGATCGAGCAGGCGGATCGTCACCGGACGGCCGGCCATGATCTTGAACAGCTGCACGAAGTCGTTGCGCTGCATCGGCAGAATCTTGGCCAGAGCCTTGCGGCGGCCTTCGACATTGTCCGACAGGATCATCTCGCGCACCGCGGTGATGCGGTCGGCGTCGAAGAACATATGCTCGGTGCGGCACAGGCCGATGCCTTCGCAGCCGAAGCGCACGGCGGTTTCCGCATCGGCCGGGGTTTCGGCATTGGTGCGGACCTTCAGCTTGCGCAGCTTGTCGGCCCAGCTCATCAGCAGGCCGAAATCGCCCGAGAGCTGCGGCTCGATCATCGGCATCAGGCCGAGGATCACTTCGCCGGTGGAGCCGTCGATGGTGATGACATCACCCTTGTTCACGGTGATATCGCCAGCCGTCATCTTGTTGGCGGCATAGTCGATGCGGATGCCACCGGCACCGGAAACGCAGGGCCGGCCCATGCCGCGCGCGACCACCGCCGCATGGCTGGTGGTGCCCCCGCGCGCCGTGAGGATGCCCTTGGCGGCATGCATGCCGTGGATGTCTTCCGGCGAGGTCTCGACGCGGCAGAGGATCACCGCCTCGCCCTTCGACGCCATCTGCTCAGCTTCGTCGGCCTGGAAGACAACCTTGCCGCTGGCAGCGCCCGGCGACGCCGCCAAGCCCTTGGCGATCACCTTGCGCGGCGCCTTCGGATCGGGCGTCGGATGCAGCAGCTGGTCCAGCGAAGCCGGATCGATGCGATCCACCGCCTCAGCCTGGCTGATCAGCTTTTCCTTCACCATGTCGACGGCGATCTTGATCGCCGCCTTGGCGGTGCGCTTGCCCGAACGGGTCTGCAGCATCCACAGCTTGCCCTGCTGGACCGTGAATTCGATGTCCTGCATGTCGCGGTAATGCTTTTCCAGCTTCTGGAAAACATTCACCAGCTGCTTGAAGGTCTCGGGCATCGACTCTTCCATCGAGGGCAGGTCGTTGCCGGCCTTCAGGCGGGCAGCCTTGGTGAGCTGCTGCGGCGTGCGGATACCGGCGACCACGTCTTCGCCCTGAGCGTTGATCAGGTATTCGCCGTAATAGTTCTTCTCGCCTGTCGCCGGATCGCGGGTGAAGGCAACGCCGGTGCAGGAGGTGTCGCCCATATTGCCGAACACCATCGCCTGCACGTTCACCGCCGTGCCCCACGAGGCCGGGATGTTGTTCAGCGCGCGGTAGGTGATGGCACGCTGGTTCATCCAGCTCTGGAAGACGGCGCCGATGGCGCCCCAAAGCTGGTCATGGACATCCTGCGGGAAGGGCTTGCCCAGCTCCTTCTCGACCATCTTCTTGTAGGCGGCGACGATTTCCTTCCAGTCCTCGGCCTTCAGATCGGTATCGAGATTGAAGCCGCGTTCTTCCTTATGCATCTCGAGAATTTCCTCGAAATGCTCGTGCCCGACGCCAAGCACGACGTCGGAATACATCTGGATGAAGCGGCGGTAGCTGTCCCAGGCAAACCGCTCATTGCCGGACTGGCGCGCCAGCGCCTCGACGGTGACGTCGTTGAGACCGAGATTGAGCACGGTGTCCATCATGCCCGGCATCGAGGCGCGGGCGCCGGAGCGCACCGAGACCAGCAGCGGCATGGTGGAATCGCCGAACTTGGCGCCGACCAGCTTCTCGACGGTGGCCAGCGCCGCCTCGACCTGCCCCTTCAGCGCGGGCGGATACTTCTTGCCGTTGTCGTAATAGGCGGTGCAGACTTCGGTGGTGATGGTAAAGCCCGGCGGCACCGGCAGGCCGAGATTGGACATCTCGGCGAGGTTGGCGCCCTTGCCGCCCAGCAGTTCGCGCATATCGGCGCGGCCTTCCGCCTTGCCGTCGCCGAAGCTGTAAACCAGCTTGCCCTTGATCGGGGCTGGCGCCTTGGAAGCGGCAGCCTTCTTCGCAACCAGCTTCTTCGTAACGGACTTCTTTGCGACCGGCTTCCTGGCCTTGGCGGCCTTCTTCGCCTTGACAGCCTTCTTGACCTTCACCGCGGTCTTGCGCACCGCAGTTTTAGCTCGTGTGCTGGCCGTCTTAGCCTTGAGCTTGGTTTTGGCTTTTTTCTGCTTCGGCTTGGCCATAGCGCTCTCACCCTTCGATCTGGGAAAAATCCGCAATACGATCCATGCTTCCAGCGACCGCTGAAAGCAAACTCAAGCGATTGCGACGCACGGCGGCATCGTCGCTGTTCACAGTCACGCGGTCGAAGAAAGCGTCGACGGGCTGACGTAGCCGAGAAAGTGTGGCCAGATAAAGGCGGAAATCAGCCTCATCTTGCGTCGCCCCCGCTTTGTCACCGCCGAATTCGGCAAGGCCGGCAACCAGCGCGCGTTCCTCGTCCTGCTTGATCAGTCCGCCATCGACTTCGCCCAGTTGCAGATCGGGCGTCTTCTTCAGTTCCGCGCGCACGATATTGTTGGCGCGGCGATAAGCGACCAGCAGATTGCCGCCGTCGGGCTCGGCCAGGAAGCGGCTCAGCGCGTCGACCTTGGCCAGCACCCGGACCAGATCGTCGTCGCCGCCCTTGGCGAAGACGGCCGCGATCAGATCGTGCCGCACGCCCTTCTCGCGCAGATGCACCTTCAGGCGGTCGACGAAGAACTGCATCAGCTCCTCGACCGGATTGCGGTCGGGGGCGGCCTGAACCAGTTGCAGCGACAGCGCCGAGCGGAATAGCGGCCGCAGCGGCAATGACAGCTTGTTTTCGATGATCAGGCGGATCACGCCCAGAGCGGCGCGGCGCAGGGCGAAGGGGTCTTTCGAACCGGTCGGCCTCTCGTCGATGGCGAAGAAGCCACTCAGCGTGTCGATCTTGTCGGCCAGCGCAACAGCCACCGCCACCTTATCCGACGGGCAGCGGTCATTCGGGCCCTGCGGCGAATAATGCTGGGCGATCGCCTCAGCCACGGGCGCGGGCTCGCCGTCATGCAGCGCGTAATAGCGGCCCATGATTCCCTGCAGTTCAGGGAACTCGCCCACCACGCCGCTGACCAGATCGGCCTTGGCCAGCCGCGCGGCGCGGCGTGCCTGCGTGGCATCGCCCTGGATCTGGGTGGCGATCTCATAGGCCAGGCGCTCCACACGCTCGACCTTCTGCGCCACCGTGCCCAGCTTGGCATGGAAGACGATGTCGTTCAGCGCCGGCAGACGGCTTTCCAGCTTCTGCTTGCGGTCCTGGTCCCAGAAGAACTTGGCATCCGACAGACGCGCATTCAGCACGCGCTGATTGCCCGCCACCACCTGCTTGCCGCCGTCGTCGGTCAGCGTGTTGGCGACGATGACGAAACGCGGCGCCAGTTTGCCGGTCGCATCGTTGAGCGCGAAATACTTCTGATGCGTCCGCATCGTTGTGGTCAGGATTTCGCGCGGCACATCCATGTATTCCTGCGGGATCGTGCCCAGCAGGACCACCGGCTGCTCGACCAGGCCAGTCACCTCATCGGCCAGGCCCGGATCGTCCACCAGGGTCAGCCCTTCATTGGCGGCGGCGAATTGCGCGTCCTTCAGGATGCGTTCGCGGCGCGCGGCAAAATCGGGCTCGACATAGGCGGCGCGCAGGCGGCGCAGATAATCGGCGGCATCGCGTACGGCAAAACGCTGCGGCGCCTGGAAGCGATGGCCACAGGTGGTATCGCCGCTGGTGAGATGACCAAAAGCAAACGGGACAACCTGGCCCTCGAACAGGCACAGGATCGAATGCAGCGGTCGCACCCAGCGCAGGTCATACGCGCCCCAGCGCATGGATTTCGGCCAGGGCAACTGACCGATCACCTCAGGCAGCAGGCCTGCCAGCACATCGGCCGTTGCAGCGCCGGGCTTTTCAACCACGGCAAACCAGAATTCCGCCTTGCCGACTTCACGCTTCTCGCATTGATCGAGCGAAGTCAGGCCCGCCGAACGCAAGAAACCCTGAATGGCCGCATCGGGCGAGCCGATGCGCGGTCCCTTCTTTTCCTCGCGCACGGTCTGCGTCTGACGCGGCAGGCCCTTGACCACCAGCGCCAGGCGGCGCGGCGTCACATAGCTCTGATAGCTCTCAAAGGTCAGACCGGCTTTCTTCAGCGCCTCGGTGGCCAGGCGCGCAAGATCGTCGGCCGCACGCTGCTGCATGCGGGCCGGAATCTCTTCCGACTGCAGCTCGAGCAGTAATTCGCCGAGCATCAGCCAATCTCCCCGTTATGGCCGCGCGACTTCAGCCACTGGGCGCAGCATGCCTTCGCCAGTGCGCGCACCCGGCCGATATAGGCGGCCCGCTCGGTCACGCTGATCACGCCGCGTGCATCGAGCAGGTTGAAGGTATGGCTCGCCTTCAAACATTGGTCATAGGCAGGCAAAGCCAGGCCGGCCGCGATCAGACGGCCGCATTCCTGCTCGACATCGGCAAAGCGGCGGAACAGCTGTTCCGTGTCGGCATGCTCGAAATTGTAGGCGGAGAATTCCCGCTCGGCCTGCAGGAACACCTCGCCATAGGTGTTGCCGCGGCCGTTGAAATCGAGGTCGTAGACGTTGTCCTTGCCCTGCACATACATGGCAAGACGCTCGAGACCGTAGGTGATCTCGGCGGAAACCGGATTGCAGTCAAAGCCGCCGACCTGCTGGAAATAGGTGAACTGCGTCACTTCCATGCCGTCGCACCAGACTTCCCAGCCCAGGCCCCAGGCGCCGAGCGTCGGATTCTCCCAGTCGTCCTCGACGAAGCGGATGTCGTGGCGCTTGGGCGAGATGCCGAGCGCTTCCAGCGACCCGAGATAAAGATCGAGCACGTTTTCCGGGCTTGGCTTCAGAATCACCTGGAACTGATAGTAATGCTGCAGGCGATTCGGGTTCTCGCCATAACGGCCGTCTTTCGGCCGGCGCGAGGGCTGCACATAGGCGGCATTCCAGGGCTCAGGCCCCAGCGCGCGCAGCGTGGTCGCGGGATGCGAGGTGCCGGCACCGACCTCCATGTCATAAGGCTGCAGCAGGATGCAACCTTGACGCGCCCAATAGGTCTGCAGAGCGAGAATCAGGTCCTGAAACGACGAAGCCGCGGCGATTCCGGTGGGCGCCATCGTGGAGTCCTTTGCGCTCTCGCCCTTTGTTGCGGTGCGGGGTGATCGAAAAACGGGCGGACCTTAACCACCGCCCGCCTCAGGGTCAAGGGATTGGGGATTTTATGCGGACGGATACGGACAATTCTGCTGGCCGCAGGATTTCGCCGCGCCCGGCGCGACATAGATGCCGCAAACGGAGCATGCCACCATGTCCTCCGCAGTGACCGGCCGGCGCGGCTGCGAGTCGACGGTATCGGCAGCGGGCTTGTCGCCGACGGCCTTCTTCCGGTTAACGTAACGAAAGCCGTACCAGACACCGGCAATCACAAGAATCAGCAACAGGTATTTCAGCATGGGGGCCTATTTGCCGTAGCCGGCAGCGGGTCTATGGCAGGGGATCGCTCACCGATACTGCGGCCTCCCCCGCCCGGCCGCAAGGCCTGGCTAGGCCGGCAGGGCCGCACCGCTGCGCAGCACCGCATCGACCTCGGGAAAATAACTGCCATCTGGACGATGCAGCACGATGCCCGGTTCCAGGGTGAGGGGCGCCTTGCTGCCCTTGATGGCCCGCAGGATGACGCGCTTGGCCGGCTCGCCTGCGCGCGACCACAGCGGCGTGATGCGGATCGCGCCGGCTTTTTTTGCCATCAGGGCGTCTAATAATTCCGGCAGGCGTTCGCTGCGATGGATCAGCGTGATGCCGCCGCCTGGCCTGGCATGGCGCAGCAAGGCTGCGACCCATTGTCCCAGGTCCGCCTCACCATTTTCATGGCGCGCGGTGGCGCGGCCGGCATGGGGCGATATGCGATGCCGGCTGGCGTCGAAATAGGGCGGATTCGCAAAAACCTGATCATAAGTGTTGGGCGTGATTCCGGCGATGCGCTTGCGGATATCGCCGGCGACGACCCGCAAACGCCCCTCCATCTTATTGGCCGCGATATTGCGGGTGCAGAGGGAAACCAGATCCTCCTGGATTTCGATCCCGTCGACGGCAATATCCGGCTGCCTGGCGGCAAGGCACAGCATGCCAACGCCGGTGCCGCAGCCCAGTTCCAGCACCCGCATGCCCGGACGGGCCGGCACGGCGGCGGCCAGCATCACGGCATCGGCACTGGCGCGCTGGCCCTTGCGCGGCTGCTCAATGCGTACCAATCCCCCCAAAAGGGCGTCACAAGTCAGTTCTGTAGGCGTCATAAGCCCTTAATGGCGCGTTTTGAGGCCGGAGTGGCGCTTGACCGACCTTGCCATCCCACTATGCTCCAGCCAGACCGTTCCAGACAACATAGCCAGACACCACAGGCCGCGTAGTGCAGACCGCTCCGAAAAAACAGCCCCATGATACCGTTTCGGGTGCCGTGAAGCCGAGCATCGAACCGCTGCGCGCGTTGGTCGCCGCTGATATGGAGGCGGTGAACCGCGAAATCCTGCGTCGCATGGAAAGTGACGTCAGGCTGATTCCGGAACTGGCCAGCCATCTGATCGCCGCCGGTGGCAAGCGCATCCGGCCGCTGCTGACGCTTGGCGCCGCCAAGCTGTGCGGCTATCGCGGCGACAAGCATGTCCTGCTCGCGACCTGTGTCGAATTCATCCATACCGCCACGCTGCTGCATGACGACGTGGTGGATGAGAGCGAACGCCGCCGCGGCAACACCACGGCCAACGTGCTGTGGGGCAACCAGGCCTCGGTGCTGGTCGGCGACTTCCTGTTCAGCCGCGCCTTCCAGCTGATGGTGGAAACCGGCTCGCTGGAGGTGCTGCGCATCCTGGCAAACGCCTCGGCGGTGATTGCCGAAGGCGAAGTGCTGCAGCTGATGACCGCCAATGACATGAATTCAACCGAGGCCGATTACCTGAAGGTCATCGAATCGAAGACGGCGGCGCTGTTCGCCGCGGCCTGCCGGGTCGGCGGCGTGATTGCCGAGCGCCCGGCCGAGGACGTTCAGGCGCTGGACGATTATGGCCGGTATCTGGGTATTGCCTTCCAGCTCGTTGACGATGCGCTGGATTATGCCTCCGACGGGGCGACCTTGGGCAAGAATACCGGCGATGACTTCCGCGAAGGCAAGGTCACCCTGCCGGTGACGCTGGCCTTCAGCCGCGGCTCGGAGGCCGAGCGGGATTTCTGGCGCCGGGTGATCGAGCGCCCGGAGGAGCAGACCGCCGAGGACTGGCCACAGGCTCTGCGCTACATCGACCGCTACAATGCCATCGACGAAACCCTGGCCCGCGCCCGCCTCTACGGCCAGAAGGCGCGCCAGGCGCTGCTGACGCTTCCGGCCGGCGCGATGCGCGATGCCATGGCGGAAACCATCGATTTCGCCATCGAGCGGGCTCTGTAAACGGCTGAAAACGCCGCCGATTTTCCTTAACCCTTGCCGCTTGCGGCCAAGCCCCCTAGGCGCTATACAGGCGCCCGCGCCGGTGTCGGAGTGTAGCTCAGCCTGGTAGAGCACTAGCTTCGGGAGCTAGGGGCCGGAGGTTCGAATCCTCTCACTCCGACCAGCGCGCAGTTTTCTCCCGCATATCCCCTCTCTTCAGCCCAGTCCTTATTCGGTCCAGACCTTCGGCACCTTCTGCCGGCGGATCGTTTCGCGATAGAGGATGTAAAGCCCGCTCGCCACCACGATGGCGCAGCCGATCCAGGTCTGCAGATCGGGAAAGTCGCCCCAGATATACCAGCCGAACAGCACCGACCAGATCAGGTGGGTGTAATCGAACGGCGCCACCACCGAGGCCGGCGCAAGCCCATAGGCGCGGGTCATGGCAAGCTGCGCCAATCCGCCCACCAGGCCAACGGCGATCAGCAGCGGCAAGTCGCTCCAAGCTGGCGTTACCCAGAACCACGGCAAGGCCAGGCCGGTGAACAGGGTGCAGAAAGCGGTGAAATAGAAGGCGATGGTGGTCGAGGGTTCGGTGTCGCTCAATTTGCGGATCTGAATCATCGCCAGCGCATAGAGCGCCGTGGCGCCGACGACGACGATGGCGCCGCTTTGCAGCATCCCCTCGCCCGGCCGCACGATCACCAACATGCCGATGAAGCCGACCACAATGGCCGACCAGCGATGGATGCCGACCTTCTCGCGCAGCAGCCAGATCGACAGGAAGGCGATGAAGATCGGTCCCGAAAACGAGATCGCGGTGACATCGGCCAGCGGCATCGAGCCGTAAGCGAAGAAAAAGCCGAGCATCGCAACACAGCCGAAGCCGGACCGCAGGCCGTGATCCAGGACCCGCCGGGTGCGCAGCACGCCGAAGCCGCCGGGTCCGCGCGCCACCATGAACAGGATGGGCGGAAAGGCGCAGAGACTGCGGAAAAACATCACCTGCACTGTGGGATAGCTGGCGACCAGCCACTTCACCAGAGCGTCCATGACGCCGAACAGCGTGACAGCAGCAACCATATAGCCGATGCCGAGCGGCACGTTCGACATCGGGGCAGCGAATGGGGAAGACGACATGTGAAAGCGAACCGGAAAAGGATGGCCCGGCATGTCTGCCATGCCGGGCCGGTTACGCAACAGATTAGCGGAAGCTTTCGCGATCGGCCAGATCGCGCCCGGCCGCAACGGCTAGAAAGCCAGCGGCTCGGTCACGCGCTGCCAGCGGCCATTCTTGACCTGTGCCATGAAAACAGCATCGGTGCCGTGATGCTTGTTCGGCCCGAAGGTCATCACCGGCCCGCCGAAGATGTCCCGATAGCCCTGGATCGATTCCATCGCCTTCAGGAAGCTCTCCAGCGTCAGATCCTTGCCCGCGCGGTCCAGCCCCATGACGATCAGATCGGCCGCCACATAGGAGAATTGTGCCGCCGGATTGGGATCGGCGCCGTATTTCTCGCGATACTTCTCCACCCATTGCTGCAAGGCCGCATTGCTGGAATCCCGATAGGGCGCTTCGATCTGCGTCATGGCGTACAGCCCCTCGGTGGCGCCGCCCGGTGCGCTGGCAACCGCCAGATCGAATGTGGCCGTCGTTCCGACCATGTCGACATCCCAGCCCATCTTCTTCGCCGTACTGACCGGCAGGATGCTGTCGCGGATGATTGAACCCAAAGCGATCAGGTCGCAACCGGACGCCCGCAGCTTGGTCAGATGCGCGGTGAAGTCGGTATCGGTCGGCTTATGCGTGGTTGAATCCGCCAGCTTCACGTTCATCGCCGCCAGCTGATCCTTCACGCCCTCGAAGACTTCGCGGCCGAAATCGGTGTCCTGGTAAAGAGCGCAGATGTTCTTCTTGCCCCGCTCCTGCACGAAGTAGCGCATCGCGCTCCGCATCTGGGCGTAGTAGGACGCACCCGCCGCCCATTTCATCGGATGGAACGGCTCATAAAGCTGCCGCGCCCAGCTCAAGGGAAAGAAGTTCGGCACACCCAGCTTGATCTGTTCGGGCAGGACCGCGTTGTTCATCGGCGTGCCGGCGCCCAGCAGGATGAGAAACACCTTGTCCCGGTGCAGCAGCTTGTTGGCCGCCTGTACGGCACGTGGCACCTGATACTGGCTGTCTTCGACAATATAGCGGATCATGCGGCCATGAATCCCGCCTGCTGCATTCACCTCATCGAAACGCATGCGGGCCGCATTGGAGGAATGCACCCCGAAAGCTGCCGCCACGCCGGACAGATCGGTATGGGTGCCGATCACGATCTCCGTCTTGGTGATGCCCTGGCCCTTGTTTTGGGCAACCGCCAGGCCGCCGCTGGCGGCAATCAGGATAACCGCGGCCGCGCCGCAGATGTTACGCACCGCCTTCATCGTCGTTCTCCCGATTCTGATTTTTCAGCATGAAAAAGGCTGCGACCGCCGCCAAGCGGTCACAGCCCAACATCGCGGATGCCGTCAGCTGCCGTAATTGACCGGGCCGGCAACAGTGACGAACTTCCCCTTTTGCACCTGATACAGGAAGCTTTCGTTCGAGCCCTGATGTTTGTCCGGACCGAAACTGACCACCGGCCCCCCGAACATGTCGCGATAGCCTTTGATCGATTCCATCCCCTTGATGAAGGCGTCGGTCGTCAGGTCCTTGCCGGCGCGATCCAGCGCGGTGATGATCAGATCCATCAGGCTGTATCCATAGACGGCGCCGATATTCGGATCGCTGCCGAACGTCTCCTTGTAGCGATCCATCCAGGCAACCAGATGCTGCGGCGCGGTGTCACGATAGGGAAACACGGTTCCAGCCATGGCGTAGAAGCCTTCGGTGGCCCCGCCCGGCGCGCCGGCAACCGTCTGGTCGTAGCTGGCCGACGATCCGATGAAGTCGACGTCATTCCATCCCATCTTCCGGGCCGTGCCATAGGGCACGATGGCATCGCGGATGATCGATCCGGAGGCAATCAGGTCGCAATTTGCCGCGCGCAGTTTGGAAATCTGAGCGGTGAAGTCGGTATCGGCCGGCTTGTTGGTGGCGGTTTCGACCAGTTCCATATTCATCGCCTTGGCCTGATCGCGCGCCGCTTCGAAGATCTCTTTGCCGAAATCGGTGTCCTGATACAGGCTGCAGATGCGCTTTTTGCCCTTGCTGGCCACCATCCAGGCGATGCCGGCGCGGATCTGGTCATAATAGGAAGACTGCGCCACGAATTTCATGCGATCGAAGGGCTGATACATCTGGCGCGCCGCCGTCAGCGGAAACAGGTTCGGCACGCCCGCCTTGAACTGGTCCGGCAGCACCGCATTGTTCATCGGCGTGCCCAGCGAGCCGGCCATCAGAAAAATGTTGTCGCGATGGAGCAGCTTGTTCGCCGCCTGCACCGCGCGCGGCACCTGATACTGATTGTCCTCGACCACCAGCTTGATCTTGCGGCCATGGATACCGCCTTGCGCATTCACCTCCTCAATGCGCATCCGCATCGCATTCGATGAATTGACACCGTAGGATGCCGCCGGGCCGCTGAGGTCCGTGTGCATGCCGATGACGATTTCGGTTTTGGTGACGCCGCGAACCTTGGCGGGCTGTGCGGCAACATGTCCAACAAAAAGCACTGAAGAGGCCGCCGCAGCGACCGCGAGTACATTGACCCTACGCATGCCAACCTCCCTCGTCTTTTGTGTGGTTATGCCGGGCAAGCCTAGCCCGGAACGCCAACGAGGGCATTGTCAATTTACGTTATGACAGTGTTATTGTCCCTTCAGTGTAATGACATTGGCAGCTGCAAATGAAAACGCCCGCGGCAGATACCGCGGGCGTTACGTTTCTCGCCGATTTCAGCGGATCTGCAGTCAGCGTCAGTATTTCAGCGGACCGGCGATCTGCACGAAGCGGCCCTTCTGAATCTGATAGAACAGCACTTCTGTCGTGCCCTGATGCTTCTGCGGGCCGAAATTGATCACGGGGCCGCCGAAGATGTCGCGGTAGCCCTGGATGCCTTCCAGCGCCTTGACGAACTTCTCGGTGGTCACGTCCTTGCCCACCCGCTGCAGCGCCGTCACGATCAGGTCGGCGATGTTGTGGCCATAGACCGCGCCGATATTCGGATCGCTGCCATACTTCGCCTTGTAGGCATCCCACCAGGCCGCGACGGTGGCATTGGCGGTATCGCGATAGGGCATCACCGTACCGGCGCCGACATAAAGGCCTTCGGTGGCGCCGCCCGGTGCGCTGGCGACGATCTGGTCGAAGCTCGCCGACTGCGAGACGAAGTCCACATCGGTCCAGCCCATCTTGCGCGCGGTGGCATAAGGCACGATGGCGTCGCGCACGATGGCGCCCAGCGCCACGAGATCGCAGCCGGAGTTGCGCAGCTTGGTGATCTGGGCGGTGAAGTCGGTATCGGTCGGCTTGTTCGTCGCCGTATCCACCACCTGCATGTTCATCGCCTTGGCCTGATCCTGCACGCCTTCCAGGATTTCCTTGCCGAAATCGGTGTCCTGATACAGCGTGCAGAGCTTCTTGCGGCCGTTCTTCTCGACCAGATACTTAATGCCTGCGCGGATATGGTCGTAATAGCTGGAGAAGGTCTGGAACTTCAGCGGATGGAACGGCTCGACCATCGAGCGCGCCGCCGTCAGCGGCGACAGGTTCGGCACGCCTGCCTTGAACTGCTCGGCAAACACCGCGTTGTTATGCGGCGTGCCCAGCGCGCCGGCCATCAGGAAGATCTTGTCGCGGTTGATCAGCTTGTTCGCCGCCTGCACCGCGCGCGGCACCTGATACTGGTGGTCCTCGACGATCAGGCGGATCTTGCGGCCATGCACGCCACCCTCGGCATTGACCTTGTCAAAATACAGCCGCATCGCATTCGACACATGAACGCCATAGGACGCCGCGGGTCCGCTCAGATCGGTATGCTGACCGATCACGATCTCATTCTTGGTGACGCCCCGCACGTCCTGCGCCATGGCCGGTGCAGTTAGGACCATGGCCAAGGCTGTGGCGGCAACCCCGAATATAAATCCCCGTTGCATTTCAAGCTCCCTATAAGTTTTTGTTATTTGCAGGATCAGGCTAGCGCGGAACTGTCCGGGGCGTAAGCGGATTTTGCGCTCTCATTCGCGGTATTGACCGCCCTGCTGCAGTGCAAAAAAGAAACGCCCGCGGCCAGAAGCCGCGGGCGTCCTACCCGACTGAACGGATTGGGATTTGCTCAGTATTTCAGCGGACCGGCAATCTGGACGAAGCGGCCCTTCTGGATCTGGTAGAGCAGCACTTCGTTCGTGCCGAGATGCTTGTCCGGGCCGAAATTGAGCACCGGGCCGCCGAAGATGTCGCGATAGCCCTGGATGCTTTCCAGCGCCTTCAGGAACTTCTCGGTGGTCAGGTCCTTGCCGGCCTTGTCCAGCGCCGTGATGATCAGGTTGGCCGTATTGGTGCCGTAGACGGCGCCGATATTCGGGTCGCTGCCAAACTTGGCCTTGTAGGCATCCCACCAGGCCGCGACAGTGGCGTCCGCAGTATCGCGATAGGGCATCACCGTGCCGGCGCCGACATAGAGGCCCTCGGTGGCGCCGCCCGGCGCGCTGGCGACGATCTGGTCGAAGCTCGCCGACTGCGAGACGAAATCGACATCCGTCCAGCCCATCTTGCGCGCAGTGCCATAGGCGAGGATCGCGTCGCGCACGATGGCGCCCAGCGCCACGAGATCGCAGCCGGCATTGCGCAGCTTGGTGATCTGGGCGGTGAAGTCGGTATCGGCCGGCTTGTTGGTCGTCGCCTCAACCAGCGGCAGGTTCATCGCCTTGGTCTGATCCTGCACGCCTTCCAGGATTTCCTTGCCGAAATCGGTGTCCTGATACAGCGTGCAGATCTTCTTGCGGCCATTCTTCTCGGCGACGTATTTAATGCCGGCGCGGATATGGTCGTAATAGCTGGAGATGGCCTGGAACTTCAGCGGATGGAACGGCTCGAACATCGAGCGGGCGGCGGTCACCGGGTTGATGTTCGGAATGCCCGCCTTGAACTGCTCGGCAAACACCGCGTTGTTATGCGGCGTGCCCAGTGCGCCGGCCATCAGGAAGATCTTGTCGCGGTTGATCAGCTTGTTCGCTGCCTGCACCGCGCGCGGCACCTGGTACTGCGTATCCTCGACGATCAGGCGGATCTTACGGCCATGGATGCCGCCTTCGGCATTGACCTTGTCGAACTGCATGCGCATGGCATTGGACGAGCTCACGCCATAGGAAGCCGCCACGCCGGACAGATCGGTATGCATGCCGATCACGATTTCGCTCTTCGTCACGCCCCGGACGTTCTGCGCCTGGGCCACGCCCGATATACCCGTGGCGGCAAGCAGCGCCGCCATCAACCCCAATGATTTAAACCGCATCTCTTTCTTTCGCTCCCTCTCTAGGCAGGCTTCACACCATGCTTTTTTGATAACCGTGCGGCGTTTTACGCGTCCGCTCCGGCATACATTTCATCAATCAACGCCTTGTACTTCTCGTTGACGAATTTGCGCTTCAGTTTCATCGTCGGCGTCAATTCGTCGTCTTCCGCCGTCAACTGCTGGTCGATCAGGCGAAACTTCTTGATCGTCTCGACCCGGGCGAAATTCTTGTTGACCTTCTCGATCTCTTCCCAGATCAGCTCCTGCACCTCCTTGGCGTGGCACAGCGAGGCGAAGTTGGTGAAGGGCACGTTCAGGTCCTGGGCGAACTTCACCACATTCTCGTGGTCGATCATGATCAGGCAGGTGAGGTACTTGCGCCGGTCGCCGATCACCACCGCATCCGAGATATAGGGGCTGAATTTCAGCTGGTTCTCGATCTCCGACGGTGTGATGTTCTTGCCGCCCGCCGTGATGATGATGTCCTTCATCCGGTCCGTGATGCGGTACCAGCCCTCGTTGTCGACCACGCCGACATCGCCGGTATGCAGCCAGCCATCGACGATGGTCTCCGCCGTCTTGGACGGGTTGTTCAGATAGCCCATGAAGACATGCGGGCCCTTGAGCAGGATTTCGCCCTCGGGGCTGAGCTTGACTTCGGTATTCGGCACCGCCTTGCCGATCGAGCCGAGCTTGACCTCGCCTTCCGGCGGCGCCGTGGCGAGACCGACATTCTCGGTCTGACCATAGACTTCGCGCATGTCCTTGCCCAGCGCCAGATACCATTTGATCAGGTCAGGCGAAATCGGCGCCGCGCCCGTCAGCAGCCACTTGCAGCGGTCGATGCCGATCATGCGCTTTATGTTCTTGAGCACCAGATGATCGGCCAGCCAGAAGGCGATCTTCAGCCCCAGTGACGGCTGTCGTCCCTCCAGGCGGCATTGCGCCAGCTTGTAGCCGATGCCCAAAGCTGTCTTGTAGGCCCATTTACCGACGGTCGTTGCATCCTTCATGCGGATGGCGATGGCCGAGTAGAACTTTTCCCACAGGCGCGGCACGGCGAAAAAGACGGTCGGCTGCACTTCCTGGAGATTCTGCGGTACCGTTTCCGGGCTTTCGGCAAAGTTCACCGTCGAGCCGGAACGGAGCGGCCAGAGCAGCGAGAAGCCGCGCTCCGCGATATGGCAAAGCGGCAGGAAGCTGAGCTGCTCGTCATGGGTGGTCTGATCCAGCAGGCGGCCGGCATTCTCCATCTGGAACAGCAGATTGCGATGGCTGATCATCGCCCCCTTCGGCGCGCCGGTGGTACCCGAGGTATAGATCAGGATGGCGAGATCATCCGGCTTGCCCTTGGCCAGTTCAGCTTCCCAATAGCCGGGATTGGCTTTTTCGAAATCGCGGCCGAGCTGCAGCAGTTGCTCGAAACTGATCACCATCGGATCGTGGAAGTCCGTCAGGCCCTCCATGTCGATGACAACGATCTTCTTCAAGGTCGGGCATCGGTCGCGCACCTCCAGCACCTTGTCGAGCTGCTCGTCATTCTCAGCCACATAGATGACCGTGCGGCTGTCGTTGACGATGTACTCGACCTGCTTGGAGGAATCGGTGGTGTAGATGCCATTCGTCACGCCGCCGACGCCCTGGCAGCCGAGATCGGCAAAGAGCCATTCGGGATTGCCTTCCGAGATGATCGAAACCACCTCGCCGCGCCTTAGCCCCAGTGCGACAAAGCCGAGGCCGGCATGCTTGACGTTGTTGCCGTAGTCGGTCCAGGTGATCGAGCGCCAGATGCCGAGATCCTTCTCGCGCATCGCGACCTTGGAGCCGCGCTCGGCCACCTTGCGCCAGAAATACCGCGGCAGCGTGTCCCGCTCGATGATTTCGAGGATGTCGGCGTCGATGAGCACGCCCGTCTTCGGATCGACCGCTTTGCCATGCATGATGGCGTCCTCCCTGGTGGCGGTGGTTTTGGTTCAGTCTACCGCCAGGTCTTGCGTTTCTTCCAGCGGCGCTTCCCGCGCACGCCCTGTTCCTTCATGCCGAGATAGAACTCCTTGATGTCCTCCTTCTCGAGCAGCTTGGCGCAGGTATCGGCCATGACGATGCGGCCGACTTCCAGCACGTAGCCGTAATGCGCCGCATGCAGCGCCACATTGGCATTCTGCTCGACCAGAAGAATGGTGGTCTTCTGCTCTTTATTGATGCGGACGATGATCTCGAAGATTTCCTTCACCAGCTTGGGCGACAGGCCAAGCGACGGCTCGTCGAGCAACAGCAGCTTCGGCCGGCCCATCAGCGCGCGGCCGATCGCCAGCATCTGCTGCTCGCCGCCCGACATTGAACCCGCCGGCTGGCCGGCACGCTCCTTGAGGCGCGGGAAATAGCCGTAGACCATCTCCAGATCCTGGGCGATGCCATCGGCATCGCGCCGCGTGAACGCGCCCATCATCAGATTGTCGTGCACGCTCAGGAACGGAAAGGTCTCGCGGCCCTCCGGCACATGGCCGATGCCGAGCCGCATCACCTTGTCCGGGTCCATCTTCTGGATTTCCTTGCCCTCGAAGACGACCGTGCCCTTCTGCGGGTCCATCACGCCGGAGATGGTCTTAAGAATCGTGGTCTTGCCGGCGCCATTGGCGCCCAGCACGGTGACGATGGCGCCCTTCGGCACTTCCAGGCTGACGCCGCGGATCGCCATGATCGGACCGTAATAGGTCTCGATGTTGCTCAGGCGCAGGATCGGTTCGGCTGTCATGACATCAGCCTCCCAGATAGGCCTTGATGACTTCGGGATGGCTCTGCACCTCCTGCGGGGTGCCGAGCGCCAGGACACGGCCGTAATTGAGCGCCAGCACGCGATCGGAGACCTCGTTCACCAGTCCCATATCATGCTCGACCATCAGCACCGTGATCCCAAGCTCGTTCTTGATGTCCTGAATCCACCAGGCCATGTCCTCGGTCTCTTCCGTGTTGAGGCCGGAGGACGGCTCATCCAGCAGCAGCAGCTTCGGCTCGCTGCATAGCGCGCGGGCCAGTTCCACCACCTTGCGCGCGCCGTAAGGCAAATTGACGATCAGCGTGTCGCGGTAATGCTGCAGATCGAGGAAGTCGATGACATGCTCGACCTTCTCGCGGTGCTCCAGTTCGCGCTTGCGCACGCTGGGCAGGAACAGCATGTCGGCAATGGCATTGCCGCCGCGATGGGCATGGCGGCCGAGCAGCAGGTTCTGCAGCACAGTGGCATGCTCGAACAGCTCTATATTCTGGAAGGTCCGTGCGATCCCCAGTGCCGCGATCTTGTGCGGAGGCACGGTGGTGATGTCGTTGCCTTCGAAGATCAGCCGGCCTTCGGTCGGGTTGTAGATGCGGCTGATCAGATTGAACACCGTCGTCTTGCCGGCGCCGTTCGGACCGATGATGGTGAAGACCTGGCCCTTCTCGATGCCAAAGCTGACGCCGTCGACGGCCTTGATGCCGCCGAAATTGATGGCGAGGTTGTCGGCCTGGAACAGCATCACCGGAAGCGCTCCGACTTGGTATAGGTCTTCTGCCGCTTGAAGGTGGCCTTCTTGTAGAGCGGGAAGAGCGAGAAATAGAGCTTCACCTTGAGCCAGCGGCCATAGATGCCGAGCGGCTCGAACAGGATGAAGAAGACCAGGATCACGCCGAATAATCCGGGCTCCAGACCCGGCTGCCGCGCGATGTTGTCAGGCAGGTAATCGCGCATGATGGCAATCAGCTGCGGCAGCGAGCCGACGAAGATCGCGCCGTAGATGGCGCCATGGATCGAGCCCAGGCCGCCGACCACGACCATCAGCAGAAGCTGGATCGACAGCAGGATGTTGAAGGCATCCGGCGCCAGATAGCCGATCTTGTGGGCGAACAGCGTGCCGCCGAAGCCGGTGAAGCCGGCCGAGATGGCGAAAGCCAGGGTCTTGTAGAGCGACAGATTCACGCCCATCGACTGTGCCGCGATCTCGGAATCGCGAATGGCGATGAAGGCGCGGCCGGTCGGCGAGCGCAGAAGGTTCAGCGCCGCCAGCACGGCCAGGATCAGCGCGCCGAGGCAGAGATAGTAGAAGAAGACGTCATCGGTGATCGACATGCCGAAGATTTCCGGCCGGTCGACCGGGAAGCCGGCAAAGCCGCCCGTGACGTCCTCCCAGCGGATCAGGATCTGCTCGATGATGAAGGCGAAGGCCAGCGTGGCGATGGCCAGATAAATGCCGGTCAGCCGCAGCGCCGGGAAGCCGATCACCGCGCCGATGAAGGCCGACAGCAGCGTTGCCGCGGGCACCGACAGCACAAAGGGCACGCCCATCTTGAGCAGCACCGCATGGGTGTAGGCGCCGATGCCGAGGAAGGCGGCATGGCCGAGCGAGACCTGCCCCGTGAAGCCGGTCAGCAGCATCAGACCGATGCCGACGATGGCGAGGATCAGCACATAGGAAATCTCGCCGAGCCAGAAATTCTCCAGCACCAGCGGGGCAAGGAGAAGGGCGGCGATCAGCAGGCCGTACCAGAACCGGTCGACATTGTCGCGGAACAGGTTGATGTCTTGGTTGTAATGGGTCTTGAAGAAGAAACGCATTGCCTGAAGCCTCGCCTAGACCCGCTTGCGGCCGATATTGCCGAACAGTCCCTGCGGGCGCAGGAACAGCACAGCCAGGATCACCACGTAAGCCGCTACGTCCTTGAAGCCCTCAGCCATGTAGACGCCGGAAAATTGTTCGATCACGCCGATCACCAGGCCGCCGATCACCGCGCCCGGGATCGAGCCGAAACCGCCCAGCACCGCGGCAGCAAAGGCCTTCAGGCCCAGCAGGCCGATGGTGACATCGATCAGCGCCACCGGCGCCAGCAGGATGCCGGCCACCGCGGCAACGCCGGCGGAGATCGCCCAGATCAGCGAGAAGATCATCTTCACCGGGATGCCCATGTAATAGGCGGCGAGCTGGTTCTGCGAAGCCGCCTGCATGGCGATGCCGATCCGGGTGTAGCGGAAGAAGGCATACAGCGCGGCGCAGAGCAGCGCGGTGCCGACCACGATGGAGACATTCACATCAGCGATGACGAAACCGCCGATGCGGGTAACGCCATCGGTAAACGGCGTGGCGAAAGCCCGCGTCTCGGTGCCCCAGATCATCGAGGCGGCAGCGCGGAAGATGAAGCCAAGGCCGATGGTAAGCATCACCACGGCGAACTGCGGCTGCCCGATCACCTGGCGCAGCACGATGGTATCCAGCACATATCCGAATACCGCCATGAACAGCACGGCGCCAATGAAGGCAAGCCAGTAATTGAAGCCCATCATTTCGATCAGGGTGAAGGCCACGAAGGCGCCCAGCATCAGCAGGTCGCCCTGGGCGAAGTTCACCATCTCGGTGGCTTTGTAGATGAGCACGAAGCCAAGGGCGATCAGGCCGTAAATGCAGCCGGCCGCCAGCCCGTTCAGCAGCAATTGGACAAACTCAGACAGGTTGCCCTCCTCCCCATGTCTAGGCGATTCTTTGGTGTCGCCATGAAGTGCTGGCACATTAGGAAGAGGTCGCATCGCGGTCAATCGGTTTCACGCTCGGATGAACGCTAATCACTTGACGTTACGTCAATTTTCACCATTTCGATGCCTAAGGAGCAGGCATGGCCATCCCCTTCGTCAAAGAGCTCGATTTCGCCTACGGACAGGCTGCTGAACTCAGCCCCCGTGTGCGGCGCATCGTGGCCCGCAACCCTTCCGCCTTCACCTTCCATGGTACAGGCACTTACATCGTGGGCCGTGGCAAAGATGTGGCCGTAATCGATCCCGGCCCGGATGACGAAGCGCATGTCAGGGCGCTGCTCGACGCGCTGGATGGCGAAACCGTTACGCATATCCTGATCACGCATACCCATCGCGATCACTCGCCGGCCGCAGCCTTGCTCAAGCGCATCACCGGCGCGCCGACCTATGGCTTCGGCCCGCACCCGGTTCCAAAGGGCGGCCTCGCTGTCGAAGAAGGCGGCGACCATGATTTCACGCCCGATCACGTCTTGAGTGACGGCGACACGGTCAGCGGGGCCGGCTGGACGCTGACCGCCCTGCATACGCCGGGGCATATTTCGAACCATCTCTGCTTCGCCCTGAAGGAAGAGCAGGCACTGTTCTCCGGCGATCATGTGATGGGCTGGTCAACCACGGTGATCTCCCCGCCCGACGGCAGCATGACCGAGTATTACGCCAGCCTGCGCCGCCTGCTGCCGCGCGAGGAGCGGCGCTTCTACCCGACCCATGGCGCGCCGGTCGATGAAGGCACCACCGGTGTTCAGCCGCAGAATTTCGTGCAGGCTTTGCTTCAGCATCGCGAGGCCCGCGAGGCGCAGATCGTCGACTGCCTCAAGCGCAACGGCCCGCAGAGCATCCCGCAAATGGTTGCCGCCATGTATGCCGACGTGCCGGTCTATCTGCATCCTGCTGCCGCCCGTTCCGTGCTGGCGCATCTGATCCATATGGCGGCCGAGGGGCGCGTGAAAGCGGATGGGCAAGTGAGCGAAACTGCCGTGTATCATTTGCCTTAACCCCGCTCTCCAGGTAGGAGCCGATCATGGCTGCGGCATCAGACTGCGATATTGCCGTCGTCGGCGGCGGCCCCGCGGGGTTGATGCTGGGCTTCCTCCTGGCCCGCGCCGGCATCCGGGTCATTGTGCTGGAAAAGCATGCCGATTTCCTCCGCGACTTTCGCGGCGACACCATCCACGCCTCCACGCTCGACCTGATGCATGAGCTGGGTCTGCTGGAGGCATTCCTGAAGCTGCCGCATCAGCGCATCACCCGGCTGGAAGCCGCCTTCGGGAAGGACAAAATGGTGCTCGGCGACACCAGCCGTCTGCCAGCGCGCTGCAAGTTCGTGGCGATCATGCCGCAGTGGGATTTCCTCGATTTCACGGCCAAACAGGGCCGCCGCTATCCGGGTTTTGACCTGCGGATGTCCTGCAAGGCGCAGAGCCTTCTTTTCGATGATCGTGAGCGCGTCTGCGGTGTGCAGACGCGCTGGGCTGACGGCAGCACGCCTGAAGACATACGAGCCAATCTGGTTGTTGCCTGCGATGGCCGCCATTCGGCGCTGCGCGACCAGATGATCGGCCGCGGTGATCTGGAAAAGATCGAGCGTGGCGCCGCCATCGACGCGTTATGGTTCCGCCTGCCGCGTCAGGCGCAGGATCCGAGCTCAGTCGGACTATGCGTTGCCGCCGGGCGTGCGCTCATCATGATCGCGCGCGGCGACTATTTTCAATGCGGCTATATCATAGCCAAGGACAGTCTGCCGGCATTGCAGGCGAAAGGCATCGGCGCACTGCAGGACGGCATTGCCGCACTCGCGCCCTTCATGGCCGGGCGCGTCGCAGCCCTGACGGATTGGGAGGCAGTGAAGCTGCTGACCGTGCAGGTCAACCGGCTGCAGAAGTGGCACCGGCCAGGCCTGCTCTGCATCGGCGATGCCGCCCACGCCATGTCGCCGGTTGGCGGCGTGGGCGTCAACCTGGCCATCCAGGATGCGGTGGCCGCCGCCAATCTGCTGTATCGCGGCATCTCTGCCGGTGAAGATCTCGATACTGTGGCGGCGCGGGTGCAGGAACGGCGGGAATGGCCCACCAAGCTGATCCAGGCGGGTCAGGTTGCCGTGCAGAACACCCTGGCCGAACGGTATCTATCGCTGCCGGCGGAAATGGCCGGACCAATCCGCGCGCCTTTGCCGCTGCGCCTGGTCGATGCGGTGCCGACCCTGCAGCGTTTGCTGGCGCGTCTTGTCGCCGTTGGACCACGGCCTGAACATGTTGCCACACCCGACTGCCGTGCCGCATTTTAGGCACCAGCGCTAGCGCATCTCGAAAAGCTCCTGATGGAAGCGATCGAGCGGGAAGCCGCGGGCAACGGCGGCATCTCGAATGGCATCGCCGAAGCGGACCGGTCCAGAGAACCAGATATCGGCTTCCTTCCAGTCGGGCACCATCTCTTCGAGGCGGTCCAGCGTCAGTCTGCCGCTTTGCTGCTCGACCATCAGATGAAAGCGCACGCCTGCCTGTTCGGCGAGTTGCCGGATATTGTCAATGAAGGCTTCCGCTGGCGCGCGGGTCGTGTAGATCAGATCCACCTGTCCGGCGATCTGCCGGTTGGCCAGCCCATGCAGCCCTGCAATGAACGGCGAAATTCCCATGCCGCCGCCGATCCAGATCTGCCGCTCGCGGCCGCTCTTGAAATTGAACCGCCCGTAGGGGCCTTCAACGGTGACGTTCTGGCCGGCGAAGAGACGCTTGGGCAGGGTCTTCGTGTAATCGCCCAAACCCTTGATGCTGAAGCTGAGCCGCCCGTCGCGCTGCCAGGCCGAGGTGATCGTGAATGGATGCGCGCCTTCCGGACCGCCGAAATTGACGAAGGCGAACTGCCCGACATCGTGCCCCGGCCAGGCCGTGGCCAGACGAATTCCGACATCCAGCACGCCGTTGGCCTCGTGATAATGCAGCGTCTCGATGACGCCCGCGGCCTTGCGATCCGCACCGATGCGGCGGAACAGTGAGATGAATGCTGCCGCTGCGCCAAGTCCCATCAGCGCGGCCAGCAGCCATCCCACAGGCTCCGACCAGTAGCTCCGATCCATCAGGATGACCGAATGGAAAATCAGCGCCAGATAGGTTGCGGACAAAAGCCGGTGGGCCTGAAAGAACGCGCGATACGGAACCCGTTTCCACAAAGCCAGCGCCACCAGCACCAGCAGGACGTAAAAACCCCACTCGCCGATATCCTCGGCTATGCCGCGCCAATCGCGGAAAGGATCCAAGCCCGTTGCCGCCGCGGCGCGCGGCGTTGTGGAGCGCGGCCGCGGCTCCAGCCAGCCCTGCTGCACCGCCCAGCGCGGCGCGTTCTCGGCCAGCCAGTGGAGAATGGCGAATATCGCGCCAGCGATGCCGAGCCATTTATGCAGGCGGTAGAATTTATCGAGGCCGCCCAGAATGGATTCAATCTGAACCGGACGCGACGCCAGGATCACCGCGATCGACATGCTGCCGATCGCCAGAATGCCGGTGAAATAAACGATGCTGCTGCGCAGCCGCCAGAAACCGGAAGTCAGCGCTTCCGCTGGAATGCTGATAAGCCATGAGGCTGCCACGACGAGAATGATGGCGATAAAAATGAGTCGCAGTCGCGAAACGGCATTCATGACGTTCTCCATCAGCCTCTGGAGCGACGAATGACCGGCAATCCAGTCAATTCAAGTATCTGTACTCTATCCCACTATGGCCTTGACCAAGGTCAATCACTGGACATCCGGCAAAGAAAAAACCCGGCGGACTGCGCCGCCGGGTTTCAGTGCCCGCAACTCTGCGTGTTTGACCTTACGCGCCGGGCGTCGGCAGCTTGTAATCCTTGTACTGCTCGCGCAGCTTGGTCTTGAGCAGCTTGCCGGTGGCGGTGTGCGGCAGTTCGTCGACGAAGACGATATCGTCCGGCAGCCACCATTTGGCAACCTTGCCTTCCAGGAAGGCCAGCAGCTCTTCCTTGGTGGTTTCCTGGCCGGCCTTCTTGATCACCAGCAGCAGCGGACGTTCCTGCCACTTGGCATGCGGAACGCCGATCACCGCCGCTTCCTGCACGGCCGGATGACCTACCGCGGCATTTTCCAGATCGATGGACGAAATCCATTCGCCGCCCGACTTGATCACGTCCTTGGCACGGTCGGTGATCTGCATGTAGCCGTCGGGGTCCAGGGTCGCGACGTCGCCGGTGGTGAACCAGCCTTCATCGTCGAGGATCTTGCCGCCCTCGCCCTTGAAGTAGCCTGACGTGATCCAGGGGCCGCGCACCTTGACGTTGCCGAAGGCCTTGCCATCGCGCGGCAGTTCCTTGCCCTCGTCGTCGGTGATCTTGATCTCGACGCCGTAAACCGTGCGGCCCTGCTTGGCCTGCACGTCGAGGCGCTTCTCCAGCGGCAGACCGGCATGCTTCTTCAGCAGATTGCCGGTGGTGCCCAGCGGCGACATCTCGGTCATGCCCCAGGCATGGATGACGAAGCAGTCGAACTGCTTGGCGAAGCGCTCGATCATGGCGCGCGGCGCCGCCGAGCCGCCGATCACGCAGCGCTCAAGCTTGATGTCCTTCTTCAGATCCAAAGAGGCCGCGTTCTGGTCGATATACTGGAAGAAGGCAAGCCAGACCGTCGGCACGCCGAGCGAGAAGTTGCAGTTCTCGTCGCGCAGCAGCTCATAGACGCTCTTGCCGTCCAGCGCCGGGCCGGGGAAGACCAGCTTGGCGCCGCTCATGCAGGCACCATAAGGCACGCCCCAGGCATTAGCGTGGAACAGCGGCACGATCACCAGAGCCGTATCGGCCGAACCGAGATTGAGGCCGTCGCGCTGGCAGACGGCATAGGAATGCAGCACGGTCGAGCGATGCGAGTACAGCACGCCCTTCGGATTGCCGGTGGTGCCTGAGGTGTAGCAAAGCGAAGACGCCGTCCGCTCGTCGAATTCCGGCCAGGTGAATTCCTTGCTTTCCTTGCCGATCAGGTCTTCGTAGCAGAGCAGGTTCGGGATCTTGCTGTCCTTGGGCATATGCGCCGCATCGGTCATCAGCACGAAACCCTTCACCGTCTTGAGTTGCGGCGCCAGCTTCTCGACCAGCGGCACGAAGGTCAGATCGAAGAAGAGATACTGATCCTCGGCATGATTGACGATGTAGTCGATCTGCTCGGGGAACAAGCGCGGGTTCACCGTATGCAGCACAGCGCCCATGCCGGAGACGCCGTAATACAGCTCGAAATGACGATAGGTATTCCAGGCCAGCGTGCCGATGCGGTCGCCATGCTTCACGCCCAGCCGCGTCAGCGCATTGGCCAGCTGCTTGGAGCGGTCGTGCAGATCGCGATAGGTGTAGCGATGGATCGGGCCCTCGACGGTGCGCGTCACGATCTCGGTGTCGCCGTGATACAGCGCGGCAAATTCGATCAACGATGAAATCAGAAGCTGACGGTCCTGTATCAGGCCCTGCATGTCTTTCCTCCCACGGAACGCTTAATGGTATTGCTTTCGGTGTGCAGTCTACGGAGCGTTGAAAACCGCCGCAAGCAGCCGGGCAGATGCTGCGCATGGCTGACGCGGCGTCAACGGCTATTTCAGCGCCTCCCCCTTCAGCGCCCCGTTTCACCGCCCCTTGAAGACCGGTTGCCGCTTTTCCAGGAACGCATCCCGGCCTTCGGCGAAATCCGCGCTGTTGAACAGCAGCGCCTGGCCATCCGCCTCCTGGGCCAGCAAAGCCTCCAGCGGCTGCGGGCCGCGGGCGAGCGTCGACTTGATGAAGCCGACCGGCAAAGGCGCCAGCGAGGCGAAACGATCTGCCAGCGCAAGCGCCGCGCCCAGAGCCTCACCCGGTGCGACCACTTGGTCGGCAAGGCCGATCCGCCCTGCCGTTTCGCCGTCGATCTCTTCGGCCAGCATCAGCAGACGCCGCGTCCAGCCGGCATTGACCCGCTGCGGCACCGTCCACAGCGCCGCCATGTCGGGCATCAGGCCGACCTTGTTGAAGGAGCAGCAGAACTTGGCGTCGCTGGCGGTAACCACCTGATCACAGAGCAGCGCCAGCGACATCCCCGCGCCATAGGCGTAGCCCTCCACGGCGGCGATCACCGGCTTCGGCCCGGCGACCATCAGGCGGACCAGCTCATGCAGGTTTGCCAGCCGCTGCCGGCCGGCCACGCCGGCGACATTGTGCATGGACGAAATGTCGCCGCCGGCACAGAAGGCGCCGCCGCTGCCGGTCAGCACCAGGGCGCGGACGGCATCATCGGCCATGGCGTCTTTCACGGCGGCGATCAGCGCCGCCCGCAGATCCAGCGACAGGGCGTTGCGCTTTGCCGGGTTGTTCAGGCGGATGATGCGCAGCTCAGGCTTGGGCGATTCGGTCAAAACCGGGGGTTGAGAATCCTTCATGAGCGTTCCTCGGCACTGGTTTTTTTGGATGGTTTCTCACGGCTCACCACCCTTCATCAAGGCTGATGGGAAGCGCGCGACCTGCACAGTTTTTACGCAGTCTGCCCGGATCATTACAGGAGTGTAACCGAAGAGCCACACTCGCCAACTTCTGGTTTCATTATGTTATAGAACCGTTTGTAACAGAATGGCGGGACTGCTTATCTCCCGTCGGGATTTCATTTTGGAGGTACTCCCCATGAAGAAAGTTGTGTTCGGCGCCGCGATGGCAGCCGCACTGATGGCCACCCCGGCCCTGGCGCAGGACAAGAGCCCGTTCAGCCTGGACGTGACCGCTGGCGTGGTGTCTGAGTATTTCTTCCGCGGCATCAGCCAGAGCGACGACAACCCGGCTGTCCAGGCTGGCGCTGAGCTCGGCTACGCGATCAACGACACCTACGCCCTCTATGCCGGCGTCTGGGGCAGCACTGTCGACTTCAACAATGGCACCGACGCCGAGGTCGACCTGACCGCCGGTATCCGCGCCACCTACGACAAGCTCGGCCTCGACCTGGGCATCATCCAGTACCTCTATGCCGACAAGCCGGCCGGCGAGGACCTGAACTATACCGAGTTCAAGCTGGTCGGCAGCTATGATCTTGGCTTCGTCATCCCGACCGCCGGCGTCTACTACAGCCCGGAATTCCCGTATGACAGCGGCGATGCCTACTACATCACCGCCGGTGTGACGGTTCCGTTGCCGGTCACCCAGTTCGAGCCGCAGCTCGTCGCCAATATCGGCAAGCAGTATGTCGACGACAACGACAAGTTCGGCCTGAAGGACTATGTCGACTGGAATGTCGGCCTGTTCGCCTCCTACTGGGGCTTCACCGCCGGCGTCCAGTACGTCGACAACAACATCAGCAGCAGCCAGTGCGACGATGGCTGCCGCCCGGCCGCCGTCTTCTCGCTGAGCTACGGCTACAGCTTCTAATCTCTGAATAGAGCAAGCGTTCAGACCGCCGCCATCCCCCGGATGGCGGCGGTTCCGTTTTTAGGGACATGCGCGATGCGCCGGCTGCTTGCCGCATCGACCCCGCCCAGAGCATAGACACCCAGGCCCCAGCGCCGCGCCGCCACCGCCAAGGCGGCAAACCGCACCACGCCTAGCCCCGTCGCGCCAGGATGGCTCGCGGTGGCAAAGACCGGCGAGATCAGTACGGCATCCACATTATTGCGCGCGGCCTGAGCAATCGCCGCGGCGTCATGCGCCGCCGCTGTCACCAGCCATCCGGGATATCGTCGCTTCACGCCCACCGCCTTCGCCAGCAGGCCCTGCGGCAGATGCAGGCCATCCGCGCCGCAAGCCAGCGCCAGGTGGGCATCGCCCGCCACCAGCAGCACAAGGCCGCGTTCGCGGCAGATCACCCGCAACTGCCTTGCCAGCGCAAGACGCCTGGCAAACGGCCATTCGTAATGCCGCAGCAGCACGCCGCTGCCGCGCGGCAGCCGCAGCACGGATGGCAGCGGATCGGGCAGCCGTTTCGCATCCGTGACCAGCCACACGAAGGGCAGCGGAACCGGCGGCGGCCGGGAAGGCTTTCGCATCGCGGGACGGATTGCTAGCGTGCGGGTCTGTTTCCGTAGCATAGCTTGACCGTGCCATGACCGACGCCGCCCCGGAAGCCTTTCACATTGCCGCCAATCTCGCCGCGGTGCGCCAGAGCATTGCGACGGCCGCCGCCGAGGTCAAGCGCGCGCCCGAATCCGTCACCCTGATCGCCGTGGCGAAGACTTTCCCGGCCGAGGCTGTCGAGGCTGCCCTGTCGGCCGGCCAGCGCCATTTCGGCGAAAACCGCGTCCAGGAAGGCATGGCGAAATATCCGGCCCTGCGCGAGCGCTATCGCGATCTGGTGCTGCATCTGATCGGCCCGCTGCAGACCAACAAGGTCAAGCAGGCGGTGGCGCATTTCGACGTGATCCATACCGTGGACCGGCCGAAGCTCGCCGAGGAACTGGCCAAGGAGTTTGCGAAATCGGGCCGGCGTCTGCCCTGCTTCATCCAGGTCAATACCGGCGAGGAGGAGCAGAAAGCCGGCTGTGCGCCGCAGGAGGCCGATGCCTTCATCGCCGATTGCCGCGACCGCCTGAAACTGCCGATCGTCGGCTTGATGTGCATCCCGCCGGCCGCGGAAGAGCCTTCGCCGCATTTCGCGCTGCTGAACAAGATCGCCAAGCGCAATGGCCTTGATCAGCTCAGCATGGGCATGAGCGGCGATTTCGAAACAGCCGTGCAGCTTGGCGCCACCCATGTGCGGGTCGGCAGCGCCATCTTCGGCGGACGCAGCTATCCGGCCTGAGACTCTATCCGATCTGAAAATAAACGTCATGCCCGGGCCAGGCCCGGAGCATCTCCCCGGGCATCTCATCGGCAGGACTTCAGTTCTTCTTCGTTGTGCCGCCCGACGCAAGCGTCACGGTTTCGCCGGCAATGACGAAAGTGACGGAGCCATCGCTGGTCTTATAGGTCCATTGCTCGATCGGACCGAGTTTCTGGATTTCGGTGGGCCGTCCCAGAGCCTTTTCCAGCTCACCCTTGGTTCTCGCGCCTTCCGATTTGCGCAAGGCCTCGTCCGTCGATGGCGGGCCGCAGGCCGCCAGCATCAGCGGCAGGGCCAGCATGAGAACAAGACGCGCCAGAGAGAAATAGGCCGAGCGGGCCATGACAACGCTCCTCATCTCGGGTCACCGCCAGTTAAGCGGCTCGCCCGGCCTGGGTAAAGTGCAGAATCAAACCAATCCTGAAACGCCGAACCTTCAGAAGGTCAGCGGGGTGGCCTGACGCACGCCGGGGATCTGCTTGACCTTCGCGGCGACATCATCGGGGATCGGGCCGTCCACCTCGACCAGGCAGATCGCCTCCTGCCCCTGAGCGGCGCGCCCCAGATGGAAGGTAGCGATGTTGATACCTGCATCGCCCAGCAGGCTGCCCAGACGGCCGATGAAGCCCGGCTTGTCCTCGTTGGTGACGTACAGCATGTTGGGGCCAAGCTCGGCATCGATGTCGATGCCCTTGATCTCCACCACGCGCGGCTTCTTGTTGGCGAACAGGGTGCCCGACAGATGGCGCACCTTGTCGGCATGGATGGTGACGCGCATCAGCGTGGCGTAATCGCCTTCGCGCTCATGCTTGACCTCGGAGACCTCGATGTTGCGCTCCTTGGCGACCAGCGGTGCATTGACCATGTTGACGCTGTCGAGCTGGCGGCGCAGCAGGCCTTCCAGCACGATGGCGGTCAGCGGCCGCGTGTTCAGGGTCGCGACATGGCCTTCATATTCGACGATGACCTTGGTCAGGCTCGCTTCCGCAAGCTGGCCAAGGAAGCTGCCAAGCTGCTCGGCCAGCTTCATGTAGGGCTTCAGCTTCGGCGCATCCTCCGCCGAGACCGACGGCATGTTCAGCGCGTTGGTCACCGCACCGGTCAGCAGATAATCGGAAATCTGCTCGGCCACCTGCAGCGCGACATTCTCCTGCGCCTCCGTCGTGGAGGCGCCGAGATGCGGCGTGGCGATGAACTTGGGATGGTTGAACAGCACGTTTTCCTTCGCCGGCTCGGTGACGAAAACGTCGAAGGCAGCGCCGGCGACATGACCGGAATCCAGTGCCTCCTTCAGAGCCGCTTCGTCGACCAGGCCGCCGCGGGCGCAGTTGATGATGCGCACGCCCTTCTTGGTCTTCGCCAGGGCCTTGGCATCCAGGATGTTGCGGGTCTGCTCGGTCAGCGGCGTATGCAGGCTGATGAAATCGGCCCGCGCCAGCAGGTCGTCCAGCTCGACCTTCTCGATGCCGAGCGACGTCGCGCGTTCCGGCGTCAGGAACGGGTCATAGCCGATCACCTTCATCTTCAGGCCGACGGCGCGGTCGGCGACGATCGAGCCGATATTGCCGCAGCCGATCAGCCCCAGCGTCTTGCCGTAAAGCTCGACGCCCATGAAGCGGTTCTTTTCCCACTTGCCGGCCTGGGTCGAACGGTCGGCCTGCGGAATCTCGCGGGCCAGCGCCATCATCATGGCGATCGCATGCTCGGCCGTGGTGATCGAATTGCCGAACGGCGTGTTCATCACGCAGACGCCACGCGCCGTGGCCGCCGGGATGTCGACGTTGTCGACGCCGATGCCGGCGCGGCCGACGACCTTCAGTTTCTTCGCCGCTTCGAGCACCTTGGCCGTGACCTTGGTGGCGGAGCGGATCGCCAGGCCGTCATACTCGCCGATGATGGCGATCAGCTCTTCGGGCTTCAGGCCCGTCTTGATATCGACCTCGACGCCGCGGTTCTTGAAGATTTCGACAGCGGCGGGGCTCAGTTCGTCAGAGATCAGAACCTTGACCATGATGATCCTCGAATTTCGGAAAATGGAAGAAACGGGCGCGACCATGCGCGCCCGTCAAAGCAATGTCAGGCTGCAGCCGGCTTGTAGTTGGCCTTCACTTCGTTGAAGGCCCAGTCCAGCCAGGGGCAGAGCGCTTCGATATCCGAAGTCTCGACCGTGGCGCCACCCCAGATGCGCAGGCCCGGCGGCGCGTCGCGATAGGCGCCGATATCCATCGCCACGCCTTCCTTTTCCAGGATGGCGGCGATCTGCTTGGCGGCGGCTTCCTGGTCCTTCGGGCTCAGCGCGGTGAACCAGGGATCGACCACCTTGAGGCAGATTGAGGTATTCGAGCGGATCGCCGGATCGCTGGCGAGGAAATCCACCCAGTCGGTCTTCTCGGCCCACTTGGTCAAGGCCGCCAGATTGGCTTGCGAGCGCTTGATCATTCCCTGCAGGCCGCCGACGCTTTCGCCCCATTTCAGCGCGTCGATGATGTCTTCGACGCAGAGCATGGACGGCGTGTTGATCGTCTCGCCCTTGAAGATGCCTTCGATCAGCTTGCCGTCCTTGGCCAGACGGAAGATCTTCGGCAGCGGCCAGGACGGCGTGTAGGTTTCCAGGCGCTGCACGGCGCGCGGGCTCAGCACCAGCATGCCATGCGCGGCCTCGCCGCCGGTCGCCTTCTGCCACGACCAGGTGACGACATCGAGCTTCGACCAGGGCAGCTCCATCGCGAAGACGGCAGAGGTGGCGTCACAGATCGCGAGGCCCTCGCGATTGTCGGCAATCCAGTCGCCGTTGGGCACCTTCACGCCCGAGGTCGTGCCGTTCCAGGTGAAGACCACGTCGCGCGACCAGTCGACCTGCTTCAGATCGACGATCTCGCCATAGCCCGCCTTGAGGGTACGGACATCCTTGAGCTTGAGCTCCTTGTTGATGTCGGAGGCCCAGCCGGAGCCGAAGCTTTCCCAGGCCAGCACATCGACGCCGCGGGCGCCAAGCAGCGACCACAGCGCCATTTCAACGGCGCCAGTGTCGGAAGCCGGCACGATGCCGATCTTGTAGTCGGCGGGAATGCCGAGCAGCTTGCGATGCAGCTCGATCGCCTCGGCCAGGCGCGCCTTGCCCTCCTTCGAGCGGTGCGAACGGCCAACCAGAGCGTTTTTGAGGATTTCGGGGGTCCAGCCGGGGCGCTTGGCGCAGGGGCCGGATGAAAAATGCGCGGATTTCGGCCGCGCAGCAGGCTTAGCCATGTCTGCTATCCTTCCAGATAGTTGCGCCCCGTTGGGGGGGCGTGTCCCGCCGCCCTTCTACTCGGACTCACTGGGGGAGTGCAATGGTCAATTCGCCGCAGCGGGCGAATTTAAAGATAACGTCTTTAAGATAACGTCGGCCCCGGCGTTCGGGTTCAGGCAATTTTGGCCTGCTGCTCGGCCAGTTCCATCAGCGCCGGGGCACGTTCGGAAACCTCGCGCAGAATGTTCTCTGCCACCGTCAGCCGCTTGCGGGCATCATTGTCCAGCACGCCCTCGATATGCTCGCAGTCGATCCGCTCGACCGTTTCCTTCAATTCCCAGATCGTCGCCAGAAACACCTGCTGCACGCCGATCGGCAGCGCGTTCGTCACTTCCAGTGCTGGAAATACCTGCAGCACCACATCGATCTTCATGCGCAGCAGATCGATGATGAGCTGGCTGTGGTAATCCTTAAGCTGCGCCAGCACGCCGGGTTCGGCATGCTGCATGCGATCCTCGATCAGCACCAGCACGCCTTCGATCTCGGTCAGCGCCTGTCGATATTCGTAATAAGGTTCGAAGGCCGAATGGGTGATGCGCTCGATGGCATCTTCAGCCATCTTGCGCGCGCGCTTGGTCTGCCGCTCGAGCGCGACCAGCAGCGTTTCGATCTCCGCCTTGGTGTAGGTTTTTCCGTTGACCGGTGGCATGGCGCAACAGGGAGTGGAATCACCCTCTATTATTCATGCGGCCCGCCTTTCGTCACCACCCCAGAAAGCTCAGGATTCCCAGGATCAGGAAGAAAACCGCGGCGATCCGCCGCACCAGGGTCATCGGCAGGCGCGCCACCAGCTTGTCGCCCAGGAACACGACCGGGGCATTGGCCAGGAACAGGCCCAGGGTGCTGCCCATGGTGATCAGCACGACCGAGCTGTAACGAGCCGCCAGGGCCGTGGTGGCAAGCTGGGTCTTGTCGCCGATCTCGGCAATGAAGAAGGCGACCAGGGTGGTGAAGAAAGCGCCCCATTTCTGGAAGGTCACGGCCTCGCCATCCAGCTTGTCGGGAATCAATGTCCAGACCGCCATGGCGATGAAGGACGCGCCGAGCGCCCAGCGCAGCACTTCGTCGCCCAGCAGATCGTCGAGCCAGACGCCCAGCGCAGCCGCCAGCAGGTGATTGGCAACCGTCGCCACTAAAATCGCGGCAAGGATCGGCAGTGGTCGGCGGAACCGCGCCGCCAGAAGCAGGCTGAGCAGTTGCGTCTTGTCGCCGATCTCGGCGATGGCGACCAGGCCGGTCGTGGTCAGAAAGGACGTGAGCAAGGGAATAACTCGCGGGGCCGGACGGCGACATACCAAAGGCGTGCCCCTCGCCGCCCGGCCCGGGTGTCGAGAGTACAAGCCTAAGGTCTCGCCAAGCGCTGGAGATCCCGCTCCAAGCCCGGAGGCGCCAAGGCGGCAGGGCTGGTCGCCCGACGCCTAGTCTGTTGACGCCTCCCCCGCTCACGGCTCTCCCAAGCCAGGCGGGCGGCTACTCCCCAAAGGGTGCGCCGGAAGATCTATCCCAGATCGCGAAAGCTGACAAGCCATCGTCAGACGAAGCGACAAAGCGAGGCAGCGGCAATCCGTCGCGCACGATCTGCGTCTTCGTTGATCTGGCGCAGAGAGCAAAAGCCGCATGCGTGCAAGACTTGCACAGCAGCAGAAGACGCAACCAGTCTGCTGCTGCAAGGGAGTCGCAAATGCAACGCTATTCTGTGCTTATGATTGCCCTGCATTGGCTGATGGCCATCGCCATGATCACAGCCTTTGTTCTTGCTCAGGTAATGGATGACATGCCGCGCGGACCGGCCAAGGTGACTGTCATGGGCTGGCATGTGCTCTTCGGGTTGAGCATCGCTGTCCTGATCATTGCGCGCTTGCTCGCCCGCTGGACCGGCGCACCGCCTCTGCCGCGCAACATGCCGCCCATGGAGGCGATGCTGGCCAAACTGGCGCATATCGTTCTTTACGCTGCCATGCTGATCATGCCGGTTACGGGCCTGGTTGCCGTTACGACAGGCAACCGCGACTTCTCAGTGCTGGGCTTGTTCACTCTACCGTCGCTTGCCCCAACGGACTGGCTGCATGAAGGCATGGAGGAGATCCATGAAACCGTCGCCATGATCTTCCTCTTCACGCTGGTGCTGCATGTTTTTGCTGTGCTGTGGCATGCGGTGATCCGGCGCGACGGATTGGCGGCGCGCATGATTCCGTTTCTTTCGCGCTGAACACATACCCTGCATGCAAGAATAATCTTATTGCCTGGATCCCTCTGCAATATTGCTTTCCGCTTTCGGGCGGCGTAGGGATCGAAATGAAAACCTGGCAGGCAGATGGGAGCCATGGTCGCGCGCTGCAGAACGGTGGCGTTTCAGGGCATCGAAGTGATGCCCGTCGAGGTGCAGGTCCATCTGGCAAACGGCCTTCCGGCCTTTGCCGTGGTGGGCTTGCCGGATAAGGCGGTCGGCGAAAGCCGGGAGCGCGTGCGCGCCGCCTTGGACGCCATCGGCCTGTCGCTTCCTCCGAAACGCATCATCGCCAATCTCGCGCCGGCCGATCTTCCGAAGGAAGGCAGTCATTTCGATTTGCCGATCGCGCTGGCGCTGCTGGCAGCCATGGGCGTGCTGCCTCCGGATGCGCTGGACGATTTCGTTGCTCTGGGCGAACTGGAGTTGGATGGCGCCATCGGCGCCGTTGCCGGCATCCTGCCCGCTGCGCTGGCTGCGCATGAACAGGATCGCGGCCTGATCTGCCCGGCGGCCTGCGGCGGCGAAGCGGCTTGGGCCGGCGATGCCAGCCGCGTGCTGGCCGCGCCTTCGCTGCTGTCGCTGATCAATCACTTCAAGGGCGCGCAGGCGCTCTCGCCACCGGTGGCGCGCATCGCCGAAGATGATACCGAAACGCTGCCCGATCTGCGCGACATCAAGGGACAGGAAAGCGCCAAGCGCGCATTGGAAGTCGCCGCGGCCGGCAGCCACAATCTTCTTTTCATCACTCCGCCAGGCGCCGGCAGATTGATGCTGGCGCAATGCCTGCCCGGGATTCTGCCGCCGCTGGATTCGGCCGAGATTTTGGAAGCCAGCATGATCGCCTCGCTGGCGGGGCAGCTTGGCGACGGGCGGTTGATGCGACGCCGGCCTTTCCGCGCGCCGCACCATTCCGCCTCGATGGCGGCCTTGGTCGGCGGCGGGCTGCGCGCCAGGCCAGGCGAGGTCAGTCTCGCGCATCTCGGCGTGCTGTTCCTTGATGAACTGCCGGAATTCAATCGCCAGGCGCTCGACAGCCTGCGCCAGCCACTGGAAACCGGCATGGCCGTGGTGGCGCAGGCCAACGCGCATGTCACCTATCCCGCCCGCGTGCAGCTCGTCGCGGCGATGAATCCCTGCCGCTGCGGCCATCTCGGTGATCCGGCGCTGGCCTGCGCCCGCGCACCGAAATGCGCCGGCGAATATCAGGCGCGTCTCTCCGGCCCTTTGCTCGACCGCATCGACATCACGCTCGAAGTGCCCGCCGTCAGCGCCAGCGATCTCGCAGCACCAGCCCCGCGCGAGGGCAGCGCCGAAGTCGCCGCCCGTGTCGCCAAGGCGCGCGCGATCCAGCGCGAACGCTATGCCGCGGTGGCCGATGGCCGCATCCGCACCAATGCCGAGGCCGATGGTGAAATCCTCGAACAGGTCGCAATACCCGATACTGGCGGCCGCGACCTGCTGCTGCAAGCCGCCAGCGCCATGCATCTGACCGCGCGGGGCTATCACCGCGTGCTGCGTGTTGCGCGGACGCTTGCCGATCTCGACAACAGCGAGGTCATCCGTCGCCCGCATGTAGCGGAAGCGCTCAGCTACCGCCGCATGGCCTTCGCTCGCTAGTTTTTAAGTCCTCGCCCGCAATTCGGCCTGACCGCGCGCGATCGTGCCGGGATAGCGCTTGTCGGGATACCAGGGCATTTCCGCGATCTTGTCGAAGCCGGGGATGCTTTCCATATGCCGCACCATACGGGCCCGCATTTCGCGATCGGGCAGCGGCCCGCGCAGCACTGCGATATTTTCCGCCGCATGATCGGGATTCGACGTCGCCGGCAGGGCGCAGGTGACGGCGGGATGCGAGATCACCCATTTGAGGAAGAACTGCGCCCAGGTCTCGGCACCGATCTCGCGGGCAAAATCAGGCAGCGGACGCCCCTCCACCACCTTGAACAGCCGTGACTTCTCGAATGGCATGTTGGTCAGCACCGCCGTGCCGCGCTCGGCCGCCATCGGCAGCAGCCGCTGCTCGGCCTGCCGGTTGAAGATCGAGTAGTTGACCTGCACGAAGTCAAGGTTGCCGCGCTCCACCCAATTGGTCAGCGGCTCCATATAGGCATTCTCGAAATGCGTCACGCCGAGATAGCGGATGCGGCCCTCCTTTTTCCAGGCGCGCAAATACGGCACCATGACATCGACATTCACCAGGCTGTGCACCTGCATCAGGTCGATGCGCTCGCGCCACAATCTGTTTTCGGATTGCTGCAGGCTGCGCCGCGCATGGCTTTCATCCATCAGATATTCGCCGGTTGACCAGATCTTGTTGGCGATGAAAAGCTGATCGCTGATACCGAGTGCGGCGGCATGGTCGCCAACGGTGATTTCGCCGGTGCCATAGAGCGGCGAGGTGTCGATCACCCGCCCGCCGCCATCGAAGAAGCGGCGCATGACTTCGCGCAGATGATCTCGCTTCTGCCCGGGGATGACATCGAAAACGAGGAACGTGCCAAGCCCCACCGCCGGCAAAGCCTCATTGGTACGGGGGATGGTGCGCGTGATGATGCCTGATTGCTGCTGCGCGCGGGCCGCGCCGGCCAGCAAGCCCGGCATGGCCGCCGTCACGCCAAGGCCCAAGGCGCCCTGCATCAGCTTCCGCCGGTTAGTCAAAAAACGCTCTCTCTGCATGGCTCTTATCCCTCTTGGCCTGCTGCGATGCGCGGGAACGATAGACAAGCCGCACATCGGATGCGCGCGCGATCCTGACCGGATGAGCGCATTCCTGATCAAAACTGCAGAGAGCGGCAGATGTGACTGGGATCACTGCCCCCGCGTGCCCCCTTGCGATAGTCTGATCGGGGTGCGGCTCCTGATGGGACAGACATATGCAGGAACACGGGCATATTCTTCAGGGACGCAGGATCGATCCGCTGCCCGTCGCCTGGCAGAGCTTTGCCTGGTCCAGCGGCCGCTTCGACATGGCGCGTCGTCCCTTCGCGAAGGAAGCCGGAGGCCGCATCGCCATCAACCATCACCTCATCCTGGTGACGCTGTCCGGCGGCGCGCGGCGCTGCCAGGTCGCAACGGAATGCGGCCATCGTTATGACGGCGAGGACTTCGCCGGTGCAGTGTCCTTCATTCCTGCTGGCTGCAGCCGCCACGTCATGCTGCAGAACGTGCAAAGCGAATGGGCCTCGATATCTCTCAGGCCCGATCTGCTGGACCTGTCCATCCTGAACGCGGAAGGTGACGGCGTTATCGAGATCCCGGCCTTCACGAATGTACGCGATCCGCTGATTTTCGGCATGCTGACTTCCTTCGCCCAGTTGCGACAGGAGAGCGACAGCATTGATGCTTCTTATGCCGATGCAATGACCCTCGCGCTGGCCCGGCATCTGATGACGCGCTACGGCCAGGGCCGCGCCTTTCCCCATGGCGCCTTGCGCAATCCCGCATCCTGGAAGCTGCCGCCCTGGCGCCTGCGCCGCATCGCCGATTACGTCGAGGCTCATCTCGACAAGCCGATTCAGGTTGGCGATCTGGCCGCCATTGCAGGCCTGTCGGTCGGCCATTTCCATCGCGCCCTGCAGGCCACGATCAGCCAGACGCCTTTGGACTTCATCACCAGCCGTCGCATTGCGCGAGCGCGGCAATTGCTGGCCGAAGGCGATATCGCTGTCACCGAACTCAGTCTGCTTGTCGGCTTTTCCAGCCCCAGCCATTTTGCGCGGCTGTTCCGCCGTGCCACCGGTGTCAGTCCTTCTGAATACCGCAAAGGCCTTCGCCCATCGGGCCGCTGAAGGCTGCTGCTCCTTTATCCGCATTGTCACAGTTCGACCACCGCAGCCTGCTTATGCTGGTGATGGGAGGATGTCTGCAATGCTGCGTTTAGTTATCGTTCCGTTGCTCGGGTTCATTGCCCTGTTCTGTATCGTCACGCCAGCCTTCGCCCAGCGCGGCAATCCCGATCTCAGTTTCGGCGGCCAGACCGTCGATGCAATGATCGCCGACTACATGGCCGAGAACATGGTACCCGGCATGGTGCTGGCGGTTCTGCAAGGCTCCCACATGACACGGCTTTCCGCCTACGGCCTGGCTGATGACGACAACAAGACGCTCACCGGCATAGACAGCCTGTTTGATATTGGCCCGATGGCGGAAGCCTTCACGGCGGTTGCTGTGATGCAGCTGATCGAATCCGGCAAGCTCAAACTGGAAGACACGCTGGGCAAGCATCTATCCGACCTGCCCAAGACCTGGCAGCCGCTCAGCATCCATGCCCTGCTGGCACATGCCTCGGGCCTGCCAGATTACATGCGTGAGGCGGATTACGACCCGATTCGCGCGGCAACGCCGGCAGATCTGATCGCGCTTGTCGCCGCCAAGCCTTTCGCATTCAAGCCCGGCATGGATGTCGCCAGAAGCGCCACCGACTACCTGCTGCTGGCCATGATCGTCGAACAGGCAAGCGGCATGCCCTTCCATGATTTCCTGCGCCGCTATCAGTTCGAACCTTTGGGCTTACGCGACATCGTCTTCGCCGATGAGCTTCGCGGCGATATCACCGAACGCCGCGCCACCGGCTATCGTGACGGCGCGCCGGCCGGTCTTGCGCCGCCATCTGCCCGCCCGGGCAGCGGCGGCATCTTCGCGACTGTTGCCGATCTTGGCCGCTGGGCCATGGCCTTGAGCAGCGACATGCTGATCAAGGATGCGGATTTGCGCGGCGCGCTGCTCAGCCCCGTGCTGCTGCCCGATGGGCGCAGCCTGCCGGTCAATGGTCCCTGGCGCTTTCCCGGCCGCAAAGGCCTGATGTACGCGGCCGGTAGTACCAGCGGTCACTCCGCGTTTCTCAGCCGCTTCACGGCGCCAGAGGATCGGCTCGACGTCGTTTTGCTGGCCAACAAGGAAGGGCTGGATCTGACCATGCTGGCGCGGCGCATCGCCGGCGCCTATGACCAGCGGCTGGGACCGCCACCGGGCAAGGATTTGCGCGCCCGCCAGAGCCCCTATCCGGCCAGCCAGGCTTTCGAACGCTTTGCCGCCATCGTCAAACGGGAGAAGCTCGGCAGTCTGGGCCGGATTTCAGAGATCGGCGGGGTTACCACCGCGACCATCACGCCGCCGGCCAGCGATCCGCTGCCGGTCGCCGCACCGCCGGCATCTCCGATCCGCGCCAGCGCCTGGGAAGAAAAAGGTCAGGTCTGGCTCGGCATTCTCGACAAGGGTCCGCCCAGCGATCTGCGCCGCGAGCTGGAGGAAGCGCTGCTGAAAGCCGTGACGCCGTATTAGGAAGCCCAGCCTACGCGCCGATTGTCGGGTAGATCGCGGCGAGAATCTTGTTGACCTCGCCGTTCTCCATCAGCGGCAGGGCCAGTTTGTCCACCGTCAGGTATTTCCGGGCCGATGGCGATTGGCGCGACACGCCAAGCGGCGCAACGCCGGACCGCACCTGGCGGTATTCCAGCAGCGGCTTCTCGCCCACCAGCGTAATGGCTTCCAAGGTGGTCATGCCGGTCAGGTCGAAGCCGAACAGGCTGACCAGATCGGTCCCGTAAACGCGGTAGCGGAAATCGTCGCCGGCAATGCAATCCAGCAGCATGAGATGACCCAGCCAGGGGCGAAGCTCCTCGACGGCAAGCTCAGCGCGTGACGGCGCAGGGCGGCCGCTGCGTTTCTCCTCCCAGAAGCGATGCAGAGCCTGCAGCTTTGGATGGGCTACGGTCAGCTCGGACGCGTTGGGCTGGGGCATCGTGGGGCGCCACTTGAACATTGATCTACTCGAAACGAAGAACTGGGATCAGACATCAGAACGGCGCGCGCACTGAATTACTTTCCGGTAATCGGCCTGTCATCGAACCGCCCAACTGCGAATAACAGGCCGTCAATAGCAGGTAATGCGTCTCCCGGTAATGCCTTGCCGGGCGGCTATGGCTTGCCTGCAATCTATTCCATCACCGTCCTGCCGCTCCCCAGGCCATCCTGCGGCCGCCCGTCTTGCAGCCGGCTGTCCTGCAACCGGCCATCTTGCGGATGTCTGACGGCAAACTTGCCCGCGACCGACCGCTGCCCCAGCCGCTCGACCACCTGCGCCGATAGCCGCCGCACCGCGGGATACTGCAAGTGCAGCGCGTCGAAATAATCCTTGTCCCCATAGGCATCGTCGGCATGCAGGTCGATGACGCGCGCGCCATGGCGGGCGCCAACCTCGCGCGCATGCTGAATGATCTGCGACAGGGTTTTTATCGATTGAGGATATTGCTTCCGGTATTCCGGATGGATCGGCGGAAAAACGATGGTCAGGTGCTTGCCGCGTTCCGCGACATCGCCGATCAGCCTGCCAAGTTCCTGCACGCAGGCCTTGTCGACCTCGATAGTGCCGTACCGCAGGCCCCGCTTCATGCTGTCCGGAACTTGCAGCGGACCGGAACCCCAGTCGTCGATATACATGTCGCCCAGGAAGGGTTGCGTCTTCGCCTCCCGCGACAGCGCGGTTTGGACGAAACGCCGCGGCGCGAAATAGCGCAGATAGAAATACGCCGCAGGCCATTGTCCGAAGGCATAGGCCGCCGCCTCGGAGGCGTTGAACAATTCCCGCGGCTCGGTCGTGCAGTTTTCGTAATCCGGCAGGCTGGTGATCATGACGATATGATCCACCTGCTGGAAATGATCGAGGTAGAAATCCAGCATCGCGCGGGTCTGATGGATTTTCAGATGCACGATGCTGGCATCGAGAAACCGCGTTTTTCCGCCCGCATATTCAGCATAGATGTCGCCGGCGATCTGGCGCCAGGCAACGGAGGAACCGACGCTGATCAGAGTCGGCTGAAAATCGGGATGTTCACGGTGGAAACGCAGCTTCTCATCCAGCGCCGCAAAGCGTGAGATCGGCGGGGCCGGGAAATGCTCGGGGAAAAATGCCGCCAACCCGCCATAGAATATGCCCAAGCCACCGATCACTGCGGCCACACCTAGCGCCATGCCAAGTCCGAAGGATTTCATCAACCTCACCCAAGGAGAGATAAGAAGGGGCTGCAGACAAGCCCTGTGACTGGCCCATCGCGCGTGGGTTAAGCGGGTAGGTTTGGCGGGCGGGGCCACTGCCCTTCTGTCGCGCGCAGGCCATATCGCTTCGTTTCATGGAAGCAGAGCATTGTTGGACAAGCGGATCGAGAAGTTCGTAGAAAATAGCATCCGTGCCCGGACTTGTTCTGTGACCATCCAAGGCCTTGGTGCGCTGCGGGAAATCCTTGGACTGACGGCTCTGGCCGGAAACCGCTGATTTTGGTGCCGCTGAAAATGGGGCTTGTAAGGCGGCGTCTTTTATTTACAGTGTATATTAATGCCGAAGACGCTCTCCCAGGCCGAGATCGATGCCTTCCGCGCCAAGCTCTGCGCGGCAGCCGAGCGGCGCTTTGCCCAATACGGCGTCGAGGGCGTTTCGCTGCGCCAGTTGGCCGAGGATCTCGGCTGCAGCGCCATGACCCCTTACCGCTATTTCCGCGACAAGGACGAGATCGTCGCCACCGTGCGCACGGCAGCTCATAACCGCTTCGCCGAAAGCCTGGAGGCAGCGCTTCGCTCGAAGGGCAATGCACGTCAGCGCGGTCGCGCCGTGGGTGAAGCCTATATCCGCTTTGCCCTGGAAAATCCCGACAGCTATCGCCTGATGAATGACGCCGCGGAAACCGATCCACAGCGTTTTCCGGAACTCGCAAAGGCGCAGGCCCGCTCGCGCCGCACCATGACCGCCTATATCGAAGACCTGGTGGCCGAAGGCGAATTGGAAGGTGATCCGGAAATTCTCGGCCACGTCTTCTGGGCTACCACCCACGGCCTGATCATGCTGAAATTGGCCGGCCGGATCGATGCCAGGCTGGATTTTCACGATCTTTACCGGGCTGCCATGCGCCTTCTGGCCAAGGGCGCAGCGCCCAAGGCCGACGCGAAACCAATGCGCCGACGCAAACGCGCATAAAGTTAGAAACGAAAGGAAACGTCCATGTCCATACCTGCCGTCCTGAAGGGGAAACTCAGCCTGCCGGTCATCGCTTCGCCGATGTTCATCGTCTCCGGCCCCGAACTGGTGATCGCGCAATGCAAGGCCGGCATCGTCGGCTCCTTTCCGGCGCTGAATGCCCGCCCGGCCGAGATGCTGGAGGAATGGCTGAAGCGCATCACCACTGAACTGGACGAATACCGCGCGCAGAATCCCGACAAGCCGGTGGCGCCCGTTGCCGTCAACCAGATCGTGCATCACTCCAACGACCGCCTGAAGCACGACGTGGAAGTCTGCGTCAAATACAAGGTGCCGATCGTGATTACCTCCCTGCGCGCGCCGGACGAAGTGGTGGGGGCGATTCATTCCTATGGCGGCATCGTGCTGCATGACGTGATCAACATCCGCCATGCCAAGAAGGCGCTGGAAGCCGGCGTTGATGGCCTGATCCTCGTTTGCGCCGGCGCTGGCGGTCATGCCGGCACGCTCAGCCCCTTTGCCCTGGTCTCGGAGGTGCGGCAGTTCTTCGACGGCCCGGTTGTGCTGTCAGGCTCGATCACCAACGGCAACCAGATTCTGGCTGCCCAGGCGATGGGCGCCGATTTCGCCTATATGGGCACGCGTTTCATCGCCACCAAGGAAGCCAACGCCCAGCCGGAATACAAGCAGATGCTGGTCGACACCTCCGCCAGCGATATCGTCTACTCCTCGCTGTTCACCGGCGTGCATGGCAATTACCTCAAGCCCTCCATCGCCAAGGCCGGTCTCGATCCCGACAACCTGCCGGAAGCCGACAAGAGCACCATGAGCTTCGGCTCGGGCGGCAGCTCGAAGTCAAAGATCTGGCGCGACATCTGGGGCGCCGGCCAGGGCGTGGGCAGCATCCATGACATCCCCAGCGTTTCGGAACTGGTTGCCCGTCTGAAGCGCGAATACGACGCCGCCCGCGCCAAGCTGACGGCGCTGCCGGCCAGTCTCGCCGCCGAATAACCGGACCCGGACATGTCCGCGCTCATCTCCGGCGACCGCCGGCTGTCGCAGGCTGCGCTGCAGGAACGGGCGGCGAAAGCCGCAGGCGGCTTCCGTGCGCTTGGCATTGGCATCGGCGATGTGGTTGCGCTCTACATGCGCAACGATTTCGCCTTCTTCGAGGCATCTCTGGGCGCGGGCCTTGCCGGCGCCTATGCCACGCCGATCAACTGGCATTTCACTGCCGAGGAAACCGCCTATATCCTGCAGGATAGCGAGGCCAAGGTTCTCGTCGTGCACGGCGATCTGTGGCCGCGCATTGCCGGCATCGTGCCGGAGAACGTGCGCGTCTTCATCGTGCCGACACCGCCGGAGATTGCCGCCGCCTATGGCGTGGCGGACATCCTGCCGCCCGAGGCCGCAAAGCTGACGCAATGGGAAGACTGGCTGCTGGCGCAGACGCCCCTGCGCGAGGATACGCCGCCGCCGCGCAACGCGATGATCTACACCTCCGGCACCACCGGCCGGCCGAAAGGCGTGCGCCGCGCAGCGCCCACACCCGAGCAGGCCGCCGGCAATATTGTCGCCGCCTCCACCTATTTTGGTCTCGATCCGCAGGAGGAAAAAGTCATCCTGATGAACGGCCCGATGTATCACTCGGCGCCGAATTCCTACGGCATGATGGCGGCGCGCCAGGGCGCGACCATCGTTTTGCAGCCGCGCTTCGATGCGGAAGACATGCTGGCGATGATCGAGCGGCACCGCATCACCCACATGCACATCGTGCCGACCATGTTCGTGCGGCTGCTGAAGCTGCCCGAAGCCGTAAAGCGCAAATACGATCTCAGCAGCCTGCGCAACGTCGTGCATGGCGCAGCGCCGTGTCCGCGTGACGTGAAGCTTGCGATGATCGACTGGTGGGGACCGGTGATCAACGAATATTACGGCTCCACCGAAACCGGCATTGCCGTGTGGCTGTCGGCTGCCGATGCGCTCCGGAAACCCGGCAGCGTCGGCCGCATCCTGCCGGGCTGCACCGTGAAGGCCTTCGGCGATGACGGCCGCGAATTGCCGCCGGGCGAGATCGGCGAGCTTTACATCCGCGCGCCCTACATCCCCGATTTCACCTACAACAAGCTCGACGACAAGCGCCGCGAAGTGGCGCGCGGCGAACTGGTGACGGTCGGCGATGTCGGCTATGTCGATGCGGAGGGCTTCGTCTATCTCTGCGACCGCAAGCGCGACATGGTGATCTCCGGCGGGGTCAACATCTACCCGGCCGAGATTGAGGCCGTGCTGATCGGCATGCCGGGCGTGAAGGACTGCGCCGTCTTCGGCATTCCCGATGACGAATTCGGCGAAAGCCTCTGCGCCTATATCGAGCCCGACGACATGGCCGCTGCGCCCTCGCCCGATGCGGTGCGCAGCTTCCTGGCCCAGCATGTCGCCAAGTATAAGGTGCCGAAGATCGTTGAGGTGGTCTCCAGCCTGCCGCGCGAGGATTCCGGCAAGATTTTCAAGCGCAAGCTCCGCGCGCCCTATTGGGAAAAGGCCGGCCGGTCCATCTAGGCCGCGCCATTTGAGAGGAAACAATCATGGTGAAAGCGATCCAATATGCCCGTTTCGGCAAACCCTGGGAGGCGGCCGAACTGGTCGATCTCCCTGATCCGGGCCAGCCCGGCGAGGGCGAAGTGCTGATCGATGTCGAGGCTTGCGCGATCAACCCGGCCGATCTCTTGCAGCTTGAAGGCCGCTACGGCGTGGAGCCGCCGCCCCTGCCCGCCATCGGCGGCGGCGAAGGCGTTGGCATCGTGCGCCAGCTTGGCCCCGGCGTGTCGCATCTGAAGGCCGGCGACCGCGTGCTGCTGCTCTTTGCCGGCCGCGGCAACTGGCGCAAGCAGGTCAAAGCCAAGGCGGCGAAGCTGTTTGCGCTGCCCAAGGCCGATCCGCTGCAGCTCGCCATGCTGACGGTCAATCCCGCCACAGCGCTGCTGATGCTGAAAAGCTTCATCGATCTGAAACCCGGCGACTGGGTGATCCAGAATGCCGCCAATTCCGGCGTTGGCCACAATGTCATCGTGCTGGCCAAGAAATTCGGCCTGCGCAGCCTCAACATCGTCCGCCGCGCGTCACTGATCGACGAGCTGAAGCAGCAGGGCGCCGACGAGGTGCTGGTCGATGGCCCCGATCTTGGCCAGCGCGTCAAGGCGATCACCGGCAAGGATGCGGCGCCCAGGCTCGGCATCGACGCCATCGGCGGCGAGGGCACGCGCCGCATCGGCCATGCCCTGGCCAATGGCGGCGTGATCGTCAATTACGGCCTCCTGTCCGGCCAGCCCTGCATGGTCGATGCGGCCGAGACGGTGTTCCGTGACGTCGCGCTGCGCGGCTTCTGGCTGGCGCGCTGGTTTGCCACCGCCGCGCCGCAGGAATTGCAGCAGACCTATGCCGAGCTGACCAGGCTGGTGGCCGACGGCACCATCCATGTGGCGGTGGAGGCGACCTATCCGCTGGAGCGCTACAAGGAGGCGCTCAGCCATGCCGCCCGCGAAGGCCGCAAGGGAAAAATCCTGTTTACGCCGAATTCCTGACGGCGCCGTTCCGGTAGTATTCCGGTAACGCTTCCGTCTCTATGCTTTCCCCCTGCCGCCCGGCTGCGCTAAGCTGGGCGGCACTCGTTTGAGATAGCCCCGAGCTCATATCATGTCCGATTCTTCTCTTCCCGGCCTCGCGCAAGGCGTTGCCGAGCTGCGCGCCTCGGAAATCCGCGAATTGCTCAAACTCATCGCCAGGCCGGAGATCATATCCTTCGCCGGCGGCATCCCCGATCCGGCGATGTTCCCGCTGGACGCCATCACCAAGTCCTACGAGGCCCTGCTGCGCGATCCCTCTGCTGCGCAGGTCGCGTTCCAGTATTCGATCAGCGAAGGCTATCCGCCGCTGCGCGAGTGGATCCAGGGCTATCTCGCAGGCCATGGCATCGCCGCCAGGCCGGAAGAGATCCTGATCACCTCCGGCGCCCAGCAGGCGCTGGATTTCCTTGGCCGCGCCTTTATCGAGGAAGGCGATGGCGTGGTGATGTCGGCGCCGAGCTATCTCGGCGCCATCCAGGTCTTCGGCACCTATCGCCCGCGCTTCCATTCGGTGCCGATGGACGATGAAGGCGTGCTGCTCGACGAGCTCGAAGCCGTCTTCAAAGAGAAGCCGAAATTCTTCTATCTGACCCCGGACTTCTGCAATCCGGCCGGCGTCACCACTTCGCTGGCACGCCGCCAGGCGATCCTGAAGCTCGCGCATCAGTACGGCGTCTACATCGTGGAAGACAGCCCCTATGAGGAGCTGCGCTACGAGAATCCCCGCATCCCCAGCTTCTCGGCTCTGGAGGCCGAGTATCTGAAGCAGCCGGGCGCCGATCAGCGCCGCCTGGTGATCTATGTCGGCAGCCTGTCGAAGATCCTCACCCCCGCCCTGCGCATCGGCTGGATTGCCGCCGATCCGGCGCTGATCAATAAGCTGGTGCTGGTCAAGCAGGCTTCTGATCTGCATTGCAGCACCATCAACCAGATGATCGCCTGCGAGCTGGCGAAATCCTCGCATGCCAGCCAGGTGGTCAAGCTGCGCAAGGTCTACAAGGAGCGCCGCGACGCCATGCTGGCGGCGCTGGAGCAGAGCTTCCCCAAGGAAGTCAGCTTCACCCGGCCCGATGGCGGCATGTTCATCTGGCTGGAATTCCCCGAAGGCATCGACGGCACCCAGCTTCTGGAGGAAGCGATCAAGGATACCGAGGTCGCCTTCGTCCCCGGCTCCGCCTTCTATGCCAACGAGCCGAAGAAGAATACCGCGCGGCTTTCGTTCTCGCTGGGCGAGCCCGCGCGGATCAGGGAAGGCATCGAACGTCTCGCGGCGCTGTTGCAGAACAAGCTCCGCGCCAACAAGGCCGCGTAAGGCTGGGATCGCCACACCTGCCGGTTTCAAAACGTCATGCCGCCGCCTGAGATATGTTTCCGCCGCGGCATGACGTTTAGCGGTGAGGAGCTCCCCCCTCAAAATATCGCAGACTCCGCCCTCCTCCCGCCCTATCATCCTCCCATAAGACAAAGGGAGGATCGCCATGGCGGAGAATGTCATTCAGCTTGATCGCCGCAACAGCTGCTCGGAGGCCGAGTGGCAGACTCGCATCGATCTCGCCGCCTGCTATCGCCTGGTGGCGCTTTATGGCTGGGACGATCTGATCTTCACCCATATCTCCGCCCGCGTGCCCGGCAGCCACGATCATTTCCTGGTCAACCGCTATGGCCTGATGTTCGAAGAGATCACCGCCTCGAGCCTGGTGAAGGTCGGCCTCGACGGCACGGTGATCGACGACGAGCCGGACGCGATCAACCCCGCCGGCTTCACCATCCACAGCGCCGTGCACGAGGCGCGCCCCGATGCAGGCTGCGTCATCCATCTGCACACCACGGCGGGCGTTGCCGTCTCCGCCCAGGAGGATGGCCTGCTGCCAATCAGCCAGACCGCACTGTTTCCGCTCGCGCAGATCAGCTATCACGATTACGAAGGCGTGGCGCTGAACCCGGAGGAGAAGCAGCGCCTGGTGGCGCATCTGGGCCGCAGCAATGTGATGCTGCTGCGCAATCACGGCACGCTCGCGCTGGGGCCGACGGTCGCTGATGCCTTCCTCAACATCTACACCCTGGAGCGCGCCTGCGCGATGCAGATCGCAGCGCAGGCGGGCGGCGGCAGGCTGCAGCATGTGCCGCAGCCGATCGTCGACGGCATCATGGCGCAGGCCAAGCAGGTGACCCGAGGCCTGGGTGGCGCGCTCGCCTGGCCCGCCCTGCTGCGCAAGCTCGACCGCATCGATCCCAGCTTCCGCAACTGATCAATCGCCTGCCGCAGCGATGCGCATCGCCAGCTTCAACGTCAACGGCATCAATGGCCGCCTGCCGGTGCTGTTGCGCTGGCTGGAGGAAATCGCGCCCGATGTTGCCTGTCTGCAGGAACTGAAAGCGCCGCAGGAGAAATTCCCGCTGGCCGCCATCGAAAAGGCGGGCTATGGCGCGATCTGGCTGGGCCAGAAGAGCTGGAACGGCGTCGCCATCCTGCAGCGCGACGCAACACCGGAAGAAACCCGCCGTGGCCTGCCGCGCATCAAAGGCGGCAAGTTCGTTGACGATGTCCAGAGCCGCTATATCGAGGCGGCGGTCAACGGCCTTTTGATCGGCTGCCTCTATCTGCCCAACGGCAATCCGGCCCCGGGGCCGAAATTCGACTACAAGCTCGACTGGTTTCGGCGGCTCACGGCCTATGCGGCGACGCTGATGGAGTCCGGCCTGCCGGTGATCCTGGCCGGCGACTACAACGTGATGCCGACGGAGCTCGACGTCTACAAGCCCGAACGCTGGCTGGACGATGCGCTGTTCCGCCCGGAAAGCCGTGCCGCCTTCCATAAGCTTGTCGGCCAGGGCTGGACCGACGCGATCCGCAAGCTGCATCCGGATGAGCGCATCTATACCTTCTGGGACTATTTCCGGAATGCCTGGCCGCGCAATGCCGGCCTGCGCATCGACCATTTCCTGCTCAGCCCGAAAGTCGCACGCCGCCTTACAGCCGCCGGCGTGGACCGCAAAGTGCGCGGCTGGGAAAGAGCCAGCGACCACGCGCCGGTCTGGATCGAACTGAAGGAGACGGCACGGCGGGTTAAGCCGGCGGCGAAGGTGCCGAGCAAGAATGTGAAGAAGAAAAGTGTGAAGAAGACCACGAAGAAAACGGCATAGCCGTTACCCCGCACGCATCCATTCCCTCCTCGTCATCCCGGGCGCGCAGCATGCAATGGCGCACCGCAGACCCGGGATGACGGGACAGGTTATCGCCATTATGACACGCCGTTATCCGGCCAAAGCCAAACGCCGCCCCGCCGCGCACGTCGCTACTCCGCCGCAACTTTCGCGCCTGGCCGGTACATCTGGAAACGATTGGCCTCGGTGATGGTGAAGTAATCCGCCGGCCCGCCACCGCGTGAAATCGGATCGGCCGCGACGGTGTCGTAGATGCCGTCCTTCAAAAGGCTTTTGTCGATATAGACGGCAACCACCTCGCCGAAGGCGACCCAGGTCTCGATCTCGCCGCCCTCGGCAGTCTGCAGCTTGATGAGCTGCGTCAGCCTGCATTCGAACGAGACAGGACTTTCGGCGACGCGCGGTGCCTTGATCAGCCTGGACGGCGCTGGCGTCAGCTTGGCCAGGGCGAACTCGTCCACCTCAGGGCCGACTTCGGCGCAGCTGGCATTCATTTGCTCAGCCAGGCTGCGCGTCGCCAGGCTCCAGCCGAATTCCCTGGTTTCGGCTACATTGGCAATGCTGTCCTTCCAGCCGATGGAGGAAAAGCCGATGATCGGCGGCTTGTAATTGAAGAGATTGAAGAAGCTGTAGGGTGCAAGATTGCGCACACCCTTGGCCGAAAGCGATGAGATCCAGCCGATCGGCCGCGGTGCCACGATCATGTTGAGCGGATCGTGCTTCAGGCCATGGCCGAGGCGCGGTTCATAAAAATGATAGGCGGTCATCCTGGTTCCTGGTCGTCAGTATCGTTCATGCCTATGTTGGATCGTTTTCCATGCGGCCTCCACCATTCTCAATGAGCCTGGCAATCCGTGCTTCGGTTTTCGCATCTCCTTCCGCGCCGAAGGCGCTTTCTGTGCGAACGAAAACCACTTCGCCAAGCGGTGGGCGGTAGCGTCATTAGAGGCCGCATTCTTACCTCCTCTCCGGCTGTCGGACATCGCCAATCTGGCAACAACTACCGATTGAACAGCGGGCCGGGAAATTGGCCTCAGTTGGCCTGAATCGGACTCAAACTGGCTCGGAACTGCCGCCAGCTCGCCTTCAGTGGCACCGAATGGCTCCCATGGCCGGGACATACAAGATATATCAATAACTTAAGCCAAGGCGGTCGCCGGGGCCTAACCGGCCGGCATGAAACAGCCCCCATGCCTGCCCTCCATGTCTGGCCCCATGACTGGCTCTTGCCGGGTGAAGCCGCTACAAAAACCCGCCCCTTCCGTCAGTTGAGTCTCACGCATGAGCCATCAAACCGATATTGCCGTGATCGGCGCCGGGCCGGTCGGCCTGTTTGCCGTTTTTGAATGCGGGATGGTCGGCCTGCGCTGCCATGTGATCGATGCGCTGGACGCCATCGGCGGGCAATGCAGCGCGCTTTATCCAGAAAAGCCAATCTACGACATTCCCGGCTTCCCCCGGATCTCCGGCGCCGAGCTGATCGCGCAGCTTGAGCAGCAAATCGCCCCCATGCACCCGGTTTTCCATCTGGGGCAGCGCGTCGAGAAGCTGGAAGGCGAAGCGGGGAATTTCCGCCTCACGACCTCAAAAGGCACCGTAATCGAGGCGCGCGCGGTGATCATCGCCGCCGGCGCCGGCGCCTTCGGGCCCAACCGCCCGCCGCTTGCCGGCATTGAAGCCTATGAAGGCCGCAGGGACGGTACCGGCGTGCATTACCTGGTGCGCCGCGCCGAGGATTTCCGGGGCAAGCGTATCGTCATCGCCGGCGGCGGCGATTCCGCCGTCGACTGGGCGCTGGCGCTGCATGGCGTGGCCGCGCATATCGATTTCGTGCATCGGCGCGACCAGTTCCGCGCCGCGCCGGAAAACGTCAGCCGCCTGCGCGCGCTGAACGGCCAGGGCCTCGATATCGTCGTGCCCTATCAGCTCGACGCGCTGGACGGCGATGGCGCGACGCTCAGCGCCGTGATCGTCAGATCGCTGGATGGCGACGTGAAGCGGCTGGAGGCCGATGCGCTGCTCGCCTTCTTCGGGCTGAAAAGCGATCTTGGGCCGATCGCGAACTGGGGCATGGAGCTGGCGCTGCATCACCTGCCGGTCGATCCGTCCACCTGCCAGACCAGCAAAAGCGGCATCTTCGCCATCGGCGACGTGGCGACCTATCCCGGCAAGCTGAAGCTGATCCTCACCGGCTTTGCCGAAGCGGCCTCCGCCGCGCATGCGATCTATCCCATGCTGCAGGGCAAGCCGCTTCATTTCGAGTATTCCACCTCGAAAGGCGCGCCAGGGATCGGCTCCTGACCTGATCGTCATGCTCGGGCTTGGTCCGCGGGCCTTTCGCAAATCGGCGGGAGATGCCCGGGCCAAGCACGGGCATGACGTCTGGCGTCTTACACCCCTTCTTTCTGCAGCGCCGCGCGCAACTCCGTCTTCAGCACCTTGCCGTAATTGTTCTTCGGCAGAGCGTCGATGAAGCGGTACTGCTTCGGCCGCTTGAAGCGCGCGATGTTGTCCAGGCAAAGCCTGTCCAGCATCTGCGGCGTCAGCGCCGCGCCGTTGCGCGGCACCACGAAGGCGACTACCTCCTCGCCCCAGTCGGGATGCGGCTTGCCGACGACGGAGACCTCGCTGACATCGGGATGCTGCAGCAGCACTTCCTCCACCTCACGCGGATAGATGTTGCTGCCGCCCGAAATGATCATGTCCTTCGAGCGATCCTTCAGCGTCAGCCAACCATCTTCGTCGAAGCTGCCCATATCGCCGGTATGCAGCCAGCCATTGCGCAAGGTCTGCGCGGTCGCTTCCGGGTTCTTCCAGTAGCCCGCCATCACCACAGGCCCGCGGCAGATCACCTCGCCGATCTCCCCCGGCGGCAAAGGCCTGTCGTCGGCGTCGACCACGCGCACTTCCACATCCGTACGCGCCACGCCGGCCGAGCCCAGCCGCTCGCGATAGCGCGGATGCCCGTCATCGAGATGCATCTGCTTGTCCATGCCGGTGATGGTCATCGGCGCCTCGCCCTGGCCGTAGATCTGCGCCAGCTTCGGCCCCAGCACGTTCATCGCATCCACCAGATCGGCGACATACATCGGCCCGCCGCCATAGACGATGGTTTTCAGGTTGTCGGTCTTGGCCGTTGCGATCTGCGGCGCATGGATCAGACGATGCACCATGGTCGGCGCGAAGAAGAAGCTGCAATGCCTCCAATGCGCGATCAGGTCCAAAGTTTCGGCCGGATCGAAGCCGCCGCTATCGGGCACGATCTGATTGGCGCCGCGCGCGACATGCGGCAGGCCATACAGCCCCGAGCCATGGCTGATCGCGGCGCAATGGATGATGCAGTCGGTGGGATCGACGCGGTCCACATCGGCGAAATAGTTCATCGTCGCCGACCACAGATTGCGATGCGTCAGCATCGCGCCTTTGGGCCGCCCCGTGGTGCCTGAAGTATAAAACAGCCAGGCCAGCGCATCAGGGCTGATCCCGTCGTTGAACGGAACTGCGTCTGCCTCATAAAGCTTGGCGTAATCGCGCTCGCCCATCACGATCACGCGCTGCAGTGTCTTGATGTCCTTTGTCAGCGGCAGGAGATCCTCGGCCAGTTCTGCTGATACGATGGCCAGCTTGGCTTCAGAGTTTTCGATGATCCAGGCCGTCTCGCGCGCATGCAGCTTGGCATTGATCGGCACCGCCGCCAGCCCCGCATGCCAGACCGCAAACAGCAGCTCCCAGTATTCGGGCGTGTTCTTCAGAAACAGTGCGACGCGGTCGCCGGGCTGAAGGTTGGCCGCTGCGATCAGGCCGCCCGCCAGTTTCGGCACGCGCTGGCCCATCTGACCGTATGAGAGGCGAATGTCGCGGCCGACCGACAGCGCCGGGCGCTCAGCCCAGGTCTTGGCCGCGCGATGCAAAAGATACGCGATATTCATCGTCTTCCCGGGTTTTTCGTTTCCTCGGGAAGAATGTTACGCGTAAGACGGCGAGGCTGAAAAGCCCGGACGTTCAGGCGTGGTATTCGGTCTGCACCAGGCCTTCGTCGGGCGAGAAACGGTTATGGTATTTCGGCGCGATCCGCTCCACCGGCAGCAGGATGAACACATCCGTGGTGCCGAATTGCATATCGACCACCGCGCCATCGCCGATATAGGCGCCAAGCCGCAGGTAGGCCTTGATCAGCGGCGGCAGCGCATGCAGCGCGGCGCGCAGGTTGATCTGGTCGGGCGGCAGAAGGTTCATCGGCTGATACCGCTCGGGCAGCGCGCGCACGCGCCACTCTTCCGGCGGCAGGTGATGAGCATGGAGATAGCTTAGGCCCAGCGCATGCTCCTGCGGATCGGTGCCCGGGAAGGAGGCGCAGCCGAACATGAAGCTGATGCCATGGTCGGCGACGTAAGTGGAGATGCCGCGCCACAGCAGCTGGATTGTCGCATTGGTGCGATAGTCGCGGTGCACGCAGGAACGGCCAAGCTCCAGCAGGCCGCCGCTGGCACCGACATAATCCAGCATCGGCTGCAGATCGTATTCGGAGGCCGAATAGAAACCGCCATGCATCTCCGCCACGCTGCGGCGCAGCAGGCGGTAGGTGCCAACCGCCCGGTCGCCATCGGGACGCGAGCGGTCGAAGACCATCAGGTGGTCGCACAGCGTGTCGAACTGGTCGAAGTCAAGGCCCAGCCGCGCCATCTCAGGCGAAGGCTTCGCCGCCATTTCCTCGTAGAAGACCTGGTACCGAAGACGCTGCGCGGCCGCGATGTCTTCGGGGCTCCGGGTCAGCCGCACCTCGAAGCGTCCATCGGCGGACACGCACTGCCAGCCACTCCGTGGCAAACGGGACGCAGGTACAGCCGAAGGAACGGAGAGGGGCAGTTGCATGTTCATGCTCCGACTATGGCCATACACTGTGTAGCAAAGGTGTCAAATATATGACAGATTTGCTAAATCTCGTCCGCAATAAAATATCTAGCGAGTAAAGTCCAGCTCTCACCCCAAGATATGGGGCGACGCCTGTCACATAACCGATTGACGGCGCGAGGACAGTTTTAATCCGTATAATGTCAGTCTTCCGCCAGAAGCGTCTGGCCGGGGCGCGTTTCAGCTACCCGTGTCGCCGCCCCACGCCGCGTCAGCCAGGCCAGCAGAAGCAGTCCCGGGATCGCCGCGATAGTGGTGGCGACAAAGAAAAGCGGCCAGCCCAGCGGCTCGGCGATGAAGCCGGCATAGGACGACAGCACCGTCCGCGCCACCGCCGTCAGAGAGGACAACAGCGCATATTGCGTCGCCGTGTAGGCAACATCGCAAAGCGCCGAGAGATAAGCCACCAAAGCCGCCGTGCCCATGCCGCCGGCGAGGTTTTCCACGCCCACCGTGAGCGCCAGGAACCACAGGTCGTTGCCCTGCATCGCCAGCACGGCAAACAGAAGGTTGGAGATCATCTGCAGGATGCCGCAGACCCATAGCGAGCGATACAGCCCGACCGCCTGCATCAGCCAGCCGCCCAAAAACAGGCCCGCCATGGTGGCGACGAAGCCGTAAAGCTTGCTGACCTCGGCGATCTCCGCCTTGGTGAAGCCGATATTCAGATAGAAGCTGGTGGCCAGCACGCCGGCCAGGCTGTCACCCAGCTTGAACAGCATCACGAACAACAGGATGCCGACCCAGCCCTTGCGCGTCATGAATTGCAGCAACGGCCCGGCGACGCTGGCATAAAGCCAGGCCATCACCCTGGCGACAGCGCCCGACAGATGCGGACGTTCCGCCAGCCAAGCCTCGGCCTCGGCAAAGCGCCGCTCGGCATCGCCGCGCGGCTTGGCGGCCGGCTCTCCCACCAGCAGAACAGTGACCGCGCCGATCACCAGCAATGCCGCCATCGCGAAATAGACCAGCGACCAGTCGAGAAGCGTCGCGAGATACAGCGCGCCGGCCGAGGAGACCAGCATGCCGATGCGATAGCCGAAGACGATGGCGGCAGCGCCGGCGGCCAACTGGCGCTCTTCCAGGATTTCCACGCGCCAGGCATCGATCACAATATCCTGCGTGGCCGACATGAAGGCAACACCGACCGCGCAAAGCGCCGTCAGCATCAGCGCCTCGCCTGGATTGCTGACCGCCAGTCCGGCAATCGCCAGCATCAGCAAGGCTTGCGAGAAGATCAGCCAGCCGCGGCGACGGCCGAACAGACGCGTCAGCCCCGGCAAAGGCAGCCGGTCGACCAAAGGCGCCCAGAGGAATTTCAGCGTGTAGGGTACGCCGACAAGCGCGAACAGGCCGATCGATTGCAGGGACGCGCCCGATTCGGTGAGCCAGGCCTGCAGGGTCTGGCCGGTCAGCGCCAGAGGCAGTCCCGACGCGAAGCCGAGGACCGCGATGGCCAGCACGCGGCGATCGCGGTAGACCGCGAAAGCCGCAAGCCAGTCACGCAGGCGCTGAACCGCCACTATTTACGGCCGCTTGGCATAGCCGAGCGGCTTCAGCGCCTCGCCGATCTCGCTCAGGATGGCGGGATCATCGATGGTGGCGGGCATGCGATACTCTTGCGCGTCGGCGATCTTCTGCATGGTGCCGCGCAGTATCTTGCCGGAGCGCGTTTTCGGCAACCGTTTCACCACCACGGCCTGCTTGAATGCTGCCACGGGACCGATTTTCTCGCGGACGAGCTGGACCAGTTCCTGCACGATCTGATCTTCCGGCCGCGACACGCCGGCCTTGAGCACCACGAAGCCGAGCGGCACCTGCCCCTTGAGCTGATCGGCGACGCCAACCACGGCGCATTCGGCCACATCGGGATGCGAGGCCAGCACTTCCTCCATGCCGCCGGTGGACAACCGGTGCCCGGCGACATTGATGATGTCGTCGGTGCGGCTCATGATGAAGATATAGCCGTCCTCATCGATGTAGCCCGCATCGCCGGTGTTGTAATAGCCGGGGAAACGCGTGAGGTAGCTCTTCTTGAAGCCCTCGTCGTTGTTCCACAAGGTCGGCAGGCAGCCCGGCGGCAGCGGCAGCTTGATGACGATATTGCCGATATCGCCCGGCTTCACCGGCTGGCCATCATCATCGAGGATGCGGACATCGTAGCCAGGCACGATCTTGGTCGGCGAGCCATGCTTGACCGGCAGAAGCTCGATGCCCGTGCAGTTCGCGGCAATCGGCCAGCCGGTTTCGGTCTGCCACCAGTGATCGATCACCGGCCGCTTCAGATTGTCTTCCGCCCAGCGCACGGTATCGGGATCGGCGCGCTCGCCGGCCAGAAACAGCGTCCGGAACTGAGTGAGATCGTATTTCTTCAGCAGTTCGGCCTTCGGATCTTCCTTCTTGATCGCACGGAAGGCGGTCGGCGCCGTGAACAAGGCCGCGACCTTATGCTGTTCGATCACGCGCCAATAGGCGCCGGCATCCGGCGTGCCGACCGGCTTGCCTTCGTACAGCACCGTCGTGCAGCCGTAGAGCAGCGGCGCATAGACGATGTAGGAGTGACCAACCACCCAGCCGACATCGGAAGCCGCCCAATAGACCTCGCCCGGCTTCATGCCATAGACGTTCTTCATCGACCAATGCAGCGCCACCATATGGCCGCCGTTGTGGCGCACAACGCCCTTCGGCACACCCGTGGTGCCGGAGGTGTAGAGGATGTAAAGCGGATCGGTAGCGGCAACCGGAACGCAATCGGCCGGAGCGGCCTTCTCAACCTCCGACGCGAAATCGAAATCGCGGCCTTCTTGCAGCGGCGCCTGATACATCGGGCGCTGGAAAATGAAGCAGCATTCCGGCTTATGCGTCGCTATGGCGATGGCCTGATCGAGCAGCGGCTTGTATTCGACGACACGCCCCGGCTCGAGACCACAGGACGACGCGATCACCATCTTCGGCTTGCAATCGTCGATGCGGGTGGCGAGTTCGCGTGGCGCGAAACCGCCGAATACCACCGAGTGGATGGCGCCGATGCGGGCGCAGGCCAGCATCGCCATCACCGCTTCCGGCGTCATCGCCATGTAGATGATCACGCGATCGCCCTTGGTCACGCCGCGCGCCTTCATCGCGCCCGCCAGCTTGGCGACGGCATCGCGCAACTCGGTGTTGCTGTAGGTGCGGATCGTGTCGGTAACCGGCGAATCGTAGATCAGCGCCGCACGGTCGCCATGGCCTGCCTCGATATGCCGGTCCAGCGCATTATAGCAGGTATTCGTCTCGGCCCCGACGAACCACCGGTAAAACGGCGGCGAGCCGGCATCCAGCACCTGGTCCCAGGTCTTGTACCAATGCAGCTGACTGGCCGCGTCGGCCCAGAATTTTTCCGGGTCCGCCATAGCGGCGGCATAAACCTGATCATACTGGCTTGCCATGTGTTCCTCCCGACTAACGCCGCTTTCTGCTTCTGCGGCTTTTGTTCGCCGATCTATAGCAGAGGTCGGCGTCGCAGAATAAGGCTCTTGTCCGGCCCTATAGCGCCTTGATCTCGGTCAAGCGCAGCGGCTGATCACGCCCGAAGGATTTGCACGGCGGCCCTGGCCGGCACCGCCGCCAGCAATGCCTGCAGATCGGGCAGCGCCAAGGCTATACAGCCTTCTGTGCCGGTGTAATCCGGCCGCGCGACATGCATGAAAATGGCGCTGCCCAGGCCCGGAATCGGAGGATCGTCGTTATGGCCCAGTTCGACGATGATGTCGTAGACGTGATCCTTTCGCCAAAGCTTCTCATGGCTTGCGGCATAAGGCAGCTTCACGGGCCGGTTATAGGCGGGATCGGCCGGATCGTCGCACCAGCCATCGAGCGGATCGAGTGGACGGATCGGCAATCGTGTTGCCGGCGCCTGCAACCGGTCAGGACGATACATGACCTGCCGCAAAGGATAACGTCCCAGCGGGGTGGCGCCATCGCCTTCGCGCTTATCCGCCTCGGGCTTGCAGCCGCCTTTGCCCAGCGCGCAACGAAAGCGCAATCCGCCGAAGCGCAGCCAGCCGTCGGAGGTCACCAGGATATCGATCATGATGCGATGAAGCGGGATTCGCCGCCTCAGCGCAAGCCTTAGTAGCGCTGATCCACCTGAGAAGCCGTGCCGGAGCGGCGTTCGCGCTGCTGCTGCATGTCGAAATATTTCTGATAGGCAGCGGCGGCACGCTCGGCCCATTCGGCGGAACTCGGCGTTTCACCGCGGCGAGCCGTACCTTGCGCGGCCGGAGCAGCGTGGATGCCAAACTTGCTGACCGCATGCTGGCGGGTGACCGGCTGGGTGCCGACGCCGCGGGTTATGGTTCCGCCGCCTTGCGGGAAAGCCGCAAACCAGGTGCGGCCGTCGGCGGTATCCGAAGCAACAGCCGGCGTGGCCTTGGCTGGGGCGACATTCCCCTGCAAGCGGCGCGCATGCGCGGCCAGGATCGCGGAGGGATCGGTCAATTGCGCGGCATCGCTATTGGCCCGGCGCCGGGACTTTCTGTGCTGAGACTCGATCTCGGCCGTCTCATTGGCCATCTCTTCGCCGCGCCTGCGCTGCTCGGACTCACCTTCTTCCTCGCGGCGCCGGACGGTGAGTTTCATGTCGCTTTGCGGCAACGGCGGCTGAATCGCCGCGGTCAGCTCAGGCGGCACCCGATCTGTCGGCGGCGCTTCGGCCACCTGGACAGCCGGTTCGGATTTGTCCGTCGGACCGATATCAATGCCCAGCATGGCCAGCGCATGTTCGCCGGGATCCTTGCCGGTGCTTTCCTCCACCATCGCGCCGATCAGCGAGATGGCGACGCCGATAGGTCCGCCGAACAGGCCACCACCGGCGATCCGGGCGCCCGGATCGATGGTATCGCCCGTGATCGCCCGATAAACGGTCGAGACCACCGGGATATGCTGAAGCGGGTTGATGATGTCGAGGAAATCCCAGAACGAGAAACCGTCCTTGCCAAACAGGCCGTCCGATGCACGCGCCTTCCCCTCGGCTGCCGTCGCCTGTTCGGTCGGCAACCGGCTTGTCTGCCGGGGAAAATCGAGCACCAGATCGTTCAAGACAGCACCGCCTTGGTCGTTACGGACCAGGGCGGTGCAAGCCACGGGCCAGAAATCAGCCCATATAAATCAATACGTTAATATTGCGAGATCCGGGAAGCTGGGCAAATCCTGCCGGGTACTTACAGATAGTGGCCCGACTTCTTCCGCTTGGCCGCCAGATAGGCCTCGTTATGGGCATTGGGGGGAAATTTATGGGCGACCCGCTCGACCACCTCGATGCCGCAGGCAGCCAGGCCTTTGACCTTTTCCGGGTTGTTGGTCAGCAGCCGCACCCGGGTGAAACCGAGCCTCCGCAGCATGTTGGCCGCGGGCAGGAACCACCGCTCGTCGGCATCGAAGCCGAGCCGCTGATTGGCTTCAACCGTATCGAAGCCCTGGTCCTGCAACTGATAGGCACGGAGCTTGTTGACCAGCCCGATGCCGCGGCCTTCCTGCGCCAGATAAAGCAAAATGCCAGCACCAGCTTGGTTGATCGTGCGCACGGCGCCGCGCAACTGCTCGCCGCAATCGCAGCGCAGGCTGCCGAGCAGATCGCCAGTGAAGCATTCGGAATGCAGCCGGACGAGAACCGGCGCAGTCGGGTCAGGCTCGCCGATCACCAGCGCGAAATGCTCCTGCCGGCCATCGGCGGGACGGAAAGCATAAAGCCGCGCGTTTTCCGCATCGGCGACCGGCAAACGTGCCTGACTGATCGGAACCAGCGTCTCGGCAGCGATGCGGTCATAGCTCTGCACAGCGGCAGCGGGTACTTCGAGCATGCCGGGCGGCAAGGCTGCCTCGGCGGCGAGCGGAACATGCACCACCGCCGGCAGCAGGAAGGCGGTCTTGGCCAGCTTGATTGCCACAGCGGCGCTTTCGGGCGGCGCGGCCTTGATCCGCGTGAACGGACCGCGCAGCGGCGCCGCCAGATCGCGGCTGGCATCAGCGAGATCGCGGATCAGCGTGGCGCGCTCTTCCGGTGGAGCCGGCAGATCTGCCAGCGGCAAAAGAATGGGGTCATGACCGGTCGGCCCGATATGCAGCACGGCCGCACGCGAGGCGGTCAACACCAGGGCTGCATCGGCGCTGAGCGCAGCGCATTGCGCCAGGACCGGCTCGGTCAGCGTTTCGGCCGCCAGGACCAAGGCCCGCTCCTGCCCCAGGGTCAACAAAATGGGCCGGCCGCGGCGGAGTTCATGGCCGGCACGGTCGACGGCAATCGCCGCTGCTTGCTGCTCAAAATCGGACATAGCCCGCCCGGTGTACGACGCTGAAAGAGGATCGGCAAGGCGCTTGGACTGTGACCGGGCGCACGACTGACTAGGCTGACGACACGGAAACGGGTGATTTGTCAGCGCTAATCGCTAAAGCTCATGGCGAATACTTGAGCCGGGCCGCCGCAGGCGGCAGACTCGTCGCGGCATTTTGGGGGGGAGGCAGAGCGTGCAGGAGAAAGAGTTACGCCTGGCGCTGGTCTGTTTCGGCGGCGTATCCCTCGCCATTTATATGCATGGCGTGGTCAAGGAAGTCTTGAAGCTGGTCCGCGCCTCGAAAGCCTACCACGACATCCCCAAAGGCCCGGCGCGCGAGGCTGCGCGCTTTGGCGACAACATCCGCCCGGGCGATACCGAATACGACAGCGAACACGCCTATTTCGAGCTGCTGAAGGAACTCGGCCGGTATGTCGACCTGCGGGTGGTGGTCGATGTCGTGTCCGGCGCCTCGGCCGGCGGCATCAACGGCATCATCCTTGCCCGGGCGCTGGCCCATGACCTGCGCATCGATCATTTCCGGGACTTGTGGCTGCGCGAGGCGGATGTGTCGCGTCTGCTCGATCCGGAAAAGAAGGCCGGCCAGCTCAGCAAGATGTACATGCGGCCGCTTCTGTGGCTGGCATCACGCTCGAAACTGGGGCGCGTGCTGCTGGACCGGGAGGTGCGCGACAAGATCTCGCTATTCACCCGCTCGCGCTGGTTCGAGCCGCCTTTCGACGGCCAGCATCTGTCGCGGCAATTGCTGGCGGGGCTGGAGGCCATGGGCGATCCGCAGAAGCCGGGCCAGTCGCTGATGCCGAGCCAGCTTACGCTGGATCTGTTCGTTACGCTTACCGACTTCTACGGCTATCTGAAGCATATCCCGATCCACGATCCACCTTTGGTGCATGACCGCGAGCATCGCCATTTGCTGCGCTTCTCCTACCGGCGCTGGCCGAATGGCGAAGAGGATTCGGATTTCACCCGTGCCGATGCCCCGGCGCTGGCTTTTGCAGGCCGCGCCACCTCGGCTTTCCCCGGCGCTTTTCCACCCACGCAGCTGAGCGACATCGATCGCCTGCTGGATGAACAGGGCCGCCAGTGGGAGCGGAAGCAGAAATTCGTGGAAAAGAATTTCCGCGACTATATCCGCGCCGAGCTCGATCCGGAGAATACCTCCTTCCTCGACGGCGGCGTGCTGGCGAACAAGCCGTTTGCTGCCGCGATGAAAGCGATCCGCGGACGGCCCGCCTATCGCCAGGTCGACCGCCGCCTCGTCTATATCGACCCGCAGCCCCTGCGGCCAGCCCCGCCGCCGACGGGCCGCGTGCCGGGTTTCTTCCGCGTCCTCAAAGGCGCGCTGAGCGACATTCCGCGCAACGAGCCGATCGCCGACGAACTGATCTGGGCGAACCGCTTCAACGAGCGGGTTCGCCATTTGCGCAGCGTGATCGACGCCACCCAGCCGCAGATCGCGCAACTGGTGGCGGAAAGCGCGCCGCAGAATCTGGATGCGCCGCTGAGCGAGTCGGAAATCCGGCTATGGCGCATCCACGCCAGCGAACGCGCCGTCCAGGAAGCCGGCTTTGCCTATGAAGGCTATGTCCGCCTCAAGCTGGGCGCGGTGCTGGACTTTGTGACCAAGCTGGTCTGCTCTGCCTGTCATTTCGGAGAGCATTCCACCGAGGCGCAATGGACGCGGCAGGTCTTGCTGCGCTGGGCGGAGGACCGCCAGGTCTGCCACACGGCGGTCCGTTTCGAGCGCGCGCCGCCGGGAACGCCCGTCGATCAGCTGCCCCCCTGGGTGCGTTTCCTGCTGCGCTTCGATGTGGCGTTCCGGCAGCGCCGCCTGCGTTTCCTGCTGCAGCGCCTCAACCAGCTTTACGGCAAGCTGGGCGATCCGGAACACAAGGGCCTGGAGGCCGCGAAACTCGATGCGCTCAAGCGCTCGCTTTATGATGCGCTGGATGCGCTGCGGCGCTTCGATAACGGCAACGGCTTCTCGGACAGCACCAAGGCACAGGCAACGGCCTTGTTCTTTCGCCCTATCGCGCCGCAGACACCCGAGCGGCTGGCGGCGGAGGCTGCTGCTTTTGCCTCAGGCCATTTGCGCGACATCGATGCGCTGATCGATGCCCTGGCGAAGGACATCAATCTGGACAGCACCACTGGCCAGCTCGATGCCCTGTTCGCCAACATGCAGCCGGAAGACTGGAGCATCCTGGCGCGGCGCGACCTGCTGGTCAGCTATATCGGCTTCCCCTTCTGGGACGTGCTGACCTTCACGATCACCAATTGGCGCGATCTGGGCGAGTTCAACGAAATCCGCATCGACCGCATCAGCCCCGAGGATGCGGTGGCGATCCGCCGCGAGAATACCCTGAAGGGTATTCATCTTGGACGGTTCGGCGGCTTTTTCAGCCGGGCGCATCGCGAGAACGATTATCTCTGGGGCCGGCTGCATGCCGCCGACCGGCTGATCGACATCGTCTACGACGCCGCGGTGGGCCGGGAGGCGGAAGTGCAGATCGACCGCCAGGCGCTGAAGCTGAAGGCTTTCCGCATGATCCTGGATCGCGAGGCGGCCAATCTGGCCGTCAGCCGCGAGCTGATCGAGGAACTGCGCCGGGAATTGGACGATATCGCCGTCAGGAACGCCTGACCGCCGCTTGTCGCGCTATGGAAAAAGCGTATGCTCGGCAGCCCTGAACAACTGCGCGAGCCATCCGTGATCCATCCCATTCGTTCCATCCTCCTGGCAGCCGCCATTGCGGCCACCAGCCAATTGTCGATTGCCCATGCCCAGCCGGCCAACAAGGCCGTCGGCAACGATCCCGTGGTGGCGCGCGTCAACGGCCAGCCCATCACCCGTTCAGCAGTGATCGACTTCTACAACCAGTTGCCGGCACCGATGAACCAGATCCCGCTTGAGCAGCTCGTGCCTGGCATCATCAACGAGCTGACCGCCCGCAAGCTGCTGGGCGAAGCCGCCGAGAAGGCCAAGCTGGCCGATGATCCGGCGGTGAAAAGCCAGTTGCAGGCCGCGCGCGAACAGGTGCTGCAGCAGGCCTATCTGGACCGCCAGATGAAGACCGCTTTGACCGAGCCCAAGCTGAAGGCGCGCTACGAAGAACTCATCAAGGCCCAGCCGCCGCAGGAAGAGGTTCATGCGCGCCATATCCTTACGGCTACCGAGGCCGATGCGCAGGCCGCCCTCGACGAAGTGAAGAAGGGCGTGGACTTCACTGAAGTCTCCAAGAAGCGCTCGATCGGCCCGACGGCGACCACCGGCGGCGATCTTGGCTTTTTCACCAAAGACAAGATGGTGCCGGAATTCGCCGAGGCCGCCTTTGCGCTGCAGCCAGGCCAAGTGAGCGAGAAGCCGGTGAAGAGCCAGTTCGGCTGGCATGTGATCAAGGTGGAAGCCCGCCGCAAGGCCGAGCCGCCGCGCTTTGAAGACGTACGCGAGCAGGTCTATGAGATCATGAGCAACGAAGTGGTCGAGCAGACGGTGGAAGAGCTGCGCAAGTCCGCTAAGATCGAGAAATACGACTGGCAGCCGCCTGCGGGGCAACTGCCGACCATCGCACCGGCGGAAGCCGCACCCAAGAAGAAATAGACCAAGAAGACGTAGACGAAGTCGAGATTACACCATGGCTGCGCATTCCGTTTCGCCGCTGGCGCCCAAGAAGCTTCCGAAACTGCCGCCGATCGCCGGCGCCCGTCTTGCCACCGCCTTGAGCGGCATGCGCTACAAGGGCCGCGACGATCTGCTGATGGTTGAGTTTGCTGCCGGCACCACGGTGGCGGGCGTCTTCACCCGATCCTCGATGCCGGGCGCGCCGGTGGATTGGTGCCGCAAGATCCTGCCGAACGGTAAGGCGCGGGCCCTGGTCGTCAATGCCGGCATTTCGAACGTGTTCACCGGCAAGGCCGGCCAGCGGGCAGTGAAGCTGACCGCGGACGGCGCGGCGAAGACGCTCGGCTGCAAGTCGGCGGAAGTCTATCTCGCCTCCACCGGCGTGATTGGCCAGATCCTGCCGGCCGAGAAGATCGTTGCCAAGATGCCGAAGATGAAGAAGGCACTGAGCGACGATAACTGGCTGGCCGCCGCCAAGGCGATCATGACCACCGACACCTTCCCCAAGCTCGCCACCGCGCGCTGCAAGATCGACGGCAAGCCGGTGACGATCAATGGCTTTGCCAAGGGATCGGGGATGATCGCGCCGGACATGGCCACCATGCTGGCCTTCCTGGTGACCGATGCCAGGCTGCCGGCCGATACCTTGCAGGCCCTGCTGAAGGCGTCGAACAACCAGAGTTTCAATTGCCTGACCGTCGATGGCGATACCTCGACGTCGGACACGGTGCTGCTCTTCGCTACCGGACAGGCCGGCAACACGCCCTATACCAAGGCAACCGATAGGCGCCTGGCGGATTTCCGCCGCGCCCTCACCGAGGTCATGGCAGAACTGGCGCAGCTTATCGCCCGCGACGGCGAAGGCGCGCAGAAGCTGGTGACCATCGAAGTGACCGGCGCCAAGAACGATGCATCCGCCCGCGTCATCGCGCGCGCGATTGCCAATTCACCGCTGGTGAAGACCGCAATTGCCGGCGGCGATGCCAATTGGGGACGCATCATCATGGCGGTCGGCAAATCGGCTGAGCCCGCCAATCGCGACAAGCTGGTGATCAAGATCGGCGGCAAGCCAGTGACCCGCAATGGCATGGTGCGGCCCGATCACGACGAGGCCTATGCGACCAAGCATTTCAAAGGCCGCGACGTGCAGATCAGCGTCGATGTGGGCGTGGCCAAGGGCACGGCCAAGGTTTGGACCTGCGACCTGACGCATGGATATATCGACATCAATGCCGACTACCGGAGCTGATCCCATCAAGGACGACCTGTGCCCCGGTGATGCCGCGGCATTGCTGGCACCGAAGCCGGTCGTGCTGGTGGTGGCGGTTGCGTTGGTCGATGCCGATGGCCGGGTGCTGCTGACCCAGCGCCCGGAAGGCAAAGCCTTGGCCGGGATGTGGGAGTTTCCCGGCGGCAAGGTCGAACCCAACGAAACGCCGGAAGCTGCGCTGATCCGCGAGCTGCATGAAGAACTGCATCTCGACATCAGTGCTGCCTGCCTGGCGCCATTTGCCTTCGCCAGCCACGCCTATGAAAGCTTTCATCTGCTGATGCCGCTCTATGTCTGCCGCCGCTGGGCCGGCCAGCCGCAGCCGCGCGAAGGCCAAGCGATGAAATGGGTGCGGCCGATCAAGATGAACCAGCTTGAAATGCCGCCAGCCGATAAGCCGCTGGTGGCGATGCTGCGCGACCTGCTCGATTAGTTCAGGTCGCGTTCCAGCACTCCCTCCCTGAACTGAGCGGCGAATTCCGCGGAAGGCGGGATCGGCTTGATCACATCGATCAGAATGCCGTTCGGATCGGCGACGATGAAGTGGCGCTGGCCGAAAGCCTCATCGCGGAGATCCAAGCGGATATTGAGGCCTGCATCCTTCGCCCGGCTGTATTCCGCGTCGACATCCTCGACCTCGAAATTGATCAGCACGCCCTGGGCCGGCTTGCGATATCCCTCCGGAATCGTCTCGTGACGGCAATCCAGCACGGCGAGATGGGTGTTTGGATCCACCTTGCTGGTGAGATGGACATACCAGTCGCTCTCGAAGGCCGGGGCAAAGTTGAAATGCTGCTCATAGAAAGCCCGCGTGGCGGCCACGTCCTGGGTGCAGATGACCGGGTAATACTGGGTCAGTTTCATCGCGGGCCTCCTTTCGGCATCATCCGGCCCTGATCAGGCAGTTCGGCGATTCGGGCTTGCCGGGCCGGGCTTGGCGTTATACAAACATACAGGCTGTATGTATGCAAGAGAAAAGGCGACAGAGCAAAGCCGAGAAGCATGCAATCACCCGCGCCGCCCTGCTGGCGACAGCGCGGCGGCTTTTTGCGGCCAAAGGCTATGCGGAGACGGGGACCGAGGAGGTCGTGGCCGAGGCCGGGGTGACCCGCGGCGCCCTCTACTATCACTTCACCGACAAGCGCGCCTTGTTCGAAGCGGTGGTGGAAAGCGTGGCGCAGGAAGTGCTGAACGCCATCGAGGCCGCCGCCGGCCAAGCGAAGACCCCGGCAGAGGCCTTGATAAAAGGCACCACTGCCTTCCTCGATGCCTGCCTGGAACCGGCGGCGCGGCAGATATTCCTCATTGACGCGCCTTCTGTGCTGGGCTGGAAACGGTGGCGCGAGATCGATGCGCGCTATGGCGGCGGCTCGCTGCGGATGGGCATCGAAGCTGCATTGGAAGCCTTGCCGAAAGCGCAGCGTCTCTCGGCCGATGCGCTGACCTACCTGCTGACCGGCGCGATGAATGAAGCCGCACTCTGGCTCGCCGAGGCGGAGAATGAAGCTGCGGCACGCAAGGCGGCGGATGCGGCGCTGAAACGGATTCTCGAACTGCTTTTTGATCCTGAGCGCTGATTATAGCGCACCCTACGGCTTCGGCTTGTCACCCAGCCGGTATTCCTGCGTATCCAAAGCGGCCGCCAGGCGCTGCGCAGCCTGACCGGGGCGCAGGGGCTTCTGCTGACTTTCGTGCGGGTGCCAGCCTGTCAGGGTGACGATCTCGAAGGTTGCCGGGATGCGGCCATCGGGCCCGGCAAAGCGCTGCTGATAGATCTCCGCCATACGGAACAGCGTGGCGCGGCGGGTGAAAGACTTGCGGCGATCGCGGGTGGCATTGGTCTCTCCCATGCCGCGCAGATCGCGCATCAGGCGGAAGGCATCGCCATAGGTGACCGTGATGCGCTCGCTATCGGCCACCGGCAGAGCAAAACCGGCCCGCTGCAGCAGCGCGGCGCCATCCAGGGTTTCAGCCATTGGCGAGACCCGCGGGCTGGCACCACCTTCCAGCTCTGCCTCGGCCGCCAGCCAGGACTGCCGCAACTCGGTCAGCGTGGAACCGCCCAGCATCGCGCCCAAAAAAAGCCCGTCAGGCTTCAGGCTTTGACGGATCTGGACCAGCGCCCCGGGCAAATCGTTGATCCAGTGCAGATTGAGCAGCGCGATCACCAGGTCGAAACGGCCAGCCCCGAAAGGCAGGAATTCCTCGTCGCCAATCACATGCAGCCCTGGCCCGGCGGTGCTGTCGAGCGACACCAGCGTTTCGATCTGGCCGCGGCCATTCAGCCGCCGCATCAGCCAGGCCGCATCGCAGCCTTGCACCAAAGCGGTCGGAAAACTGCGGCGGATGTCGTCCAGACGGTCGAGCAGTCGGTCTGCGACCGCGTCTCGCAAAAAGTCGTAGTCGTGCGCATGGAGCGCTGCACGCTGCCGCTGCCGGCGCTTGGCGGCGCGGTCAAAAACCAGCATCGTCTCTGTCATGCACCTATTCTCGCATGACAGCGCTCCGGTTTCTATGCGCGCGCCAGTCTTATGCGGGGGCTGGTTCGCAACAGAGTGCGGGCACGGCGCTGCGGCAGCCCGATACCAGGCTGCGCGCCCTCTCCTCCACTTCGGCCGGGGTCATGCCGGGCTTGTAGAGGTAGGAGCCGATGCCAAATCCGGCGGCGCCGGCGGCATACCATTCCGCCATCGTCTCCGGCCGGATGCCACCGACCGGCAAGACCGGAATATGTTCGGGCAGCACAGCCTTCAGGCTGCGCAATATGGCGGGGGTGAAGGCCTCGGCGGGAAACAGCTTCAATGCGTCTGCGCCAGCACCAATCATGGCAAACGCCTCTGTCGGCGTGGCGAAGCCCGGCACGGCGACCATGTCGAGGATCTTGGCCTTATGCACGATACCGGTATCGGCATGGGGCGAGACGATCATCCGGCCGCCTGCGATCGCCACCTGCTTGACCATGATCGGATCGACCACGGTGCCGGCGCCAATCAGCGCGGTATCGCCGAACCGTTTGGCCAGGGCAGCGATGCTTTCCAGAGGACGCGGCGAGTTCAGCGGCACTTCCATGACGCGGAAACCGGCGGCATAGAGGGCTTCGCCAACCGCGACCGCCTCTTCCGGCTTGATGCCGCGCAGGATCGCGATCATCGGACAATTCTTCAGCCATGGCGACATATCCTTCATCATGGACGTCCTCCTGCCAGCAGTCGGCCGAGGCGATGAAGTCCGCGTGCGGCGGCATGTTCCGGTGCGATCTTTGCCGTGATCCCAAGGCAGTCGAAGGCAATCCGATACCGCTCCGCCAGATCAGGCGCCCCGACAATAAAAACGCTGCCGGTCCATTTTGTGCCACGAAGCTCGTGGCCGATGACGATACCTGAGAAATAGTCCGGCGCAGCATCAGGGGCAAGCTCGTCGAACAGCCGCCGCGTGCGAATGCCGAACAGATGATGCAGCAAACCGCCAGCTTGACCGGAGCGCCCAACACCAGCACGGAAGGCTTCGGCATCGAAGGCGACGGGCCGAGACGGCAGCATGGCCGCAAGCAGGCCTTCGCGCCGCATCAAGGCAAAAACTTCGCCCGTCATTGCAGTCGTGAAGCTACGGATGCTCCCCTCCTCGACCGTCACATGCTTACTATGCGTGCCTGGCAGGCAATGCATGCCGGTTTCCGCCGCTTCGATGACGCCAAAGATTTGAATTTCCTCGCCGCGCATGACGTCGGGCAGGCCATCGGCGGTGCGGCAGGCAAGGCCGGGTACGATTAAGGCGTTGCGCCCGGCGCTGATCTCCACGGGCAGCAGTTTCGCGGGGATGTCTTCCAGCCGTGCTGGACAATCGACATAGCCGGCTTCGCGCCAGCCTTGGCGGCTGCCTACCATGCCGGACAGCAGGATCGTCTCATTGCCTTGATCAAGCCACGCGCCGATTTCCTGTTGCAGGACGGCTGCATAATCATCGGGGCGCAGGGTGGTGATGCCGCGCGGCGCCTGACGTATCTCCAGGATATCGCCATCGTCGTCGAACAGATAGGCGCGAAAGCCGCTGCTGCCCCAGTCGATGCCGATCATGGCTCAGGCGCCGCAGCGGCTACGCCACCAAACGCTGCCCGGTTTCCGCGTCGAACAGATGGACACGATCAAGCTGCGGCAACAGATGCAGCATGCTGCCGGGCGTAAAGCCCTGGCGTTCGGAAAAGACACCGCAAATCTGCGCACCCGAAAGTTCGGCATAGACGAAGGTGTTGGCGCCGGTCGGCTCGACGACTTCAACCTTGACCGGAAGGCCGCTGCCATTCGACGGCGTCAGATGCTCTGGCCGGATGCCGTAAACCACCTCCTGACCGTCCCGTCCCGCGGTTACTTCGCCCAGTGGCAGATCGATGCCAGCCTCCGTTGCCACCCAGTTCCGATTGCCGCTGCGGCGCAGCACGCCGCGGATCAGATTGATCGCCGGCGAGCCGATGAACCCGGCCACGAAAAGATTGGCCGGATTGTCATAGAGTTCGAGCGGCGTGCCGATCTGTTCGACGATGCCGTCATGCATGACGACGATGCGATCCGCCATGGTCATCGCCTCGATCTGATCGTGGGTCACGTAGATCGAGGTGGTCTTGAGTTGCTGATGCAGCGCCTTGATCTCGGTCCGCATCTGGACGCGCAGCTTGGCATCCAGGTTACTGAGCGGCTCGTCGAACAGGAAGACCTGCGGGTTGCGCACTATGGCACGCCCCATGGCGACGCGCTGGCGCTGACCGCCCGAAAGCTGTTTGGGATAGCGGTCCAGGAGCGGTGTCAGACCCAGAATCTGAGCGGCCTTCTGTACCCGCTCGTTGATCACCGCCTGCTCGGCTTTCCGAAGCTTCAGCGAGAAGCCCATATTCTCGCGGACCGTCATATGCGGATACAGTGCGTAATTCTGAAACACCATGGCAATGTCGCGATCCTTGGGCGGGATCTCATTCACCACGGTGTCGCCAATCCGGATCGTGCCGGCGGAGATCGCCTCCAGTCCGGCGATCATCCGCAGCAGGGTTGATTTACCGCAGCCCGACGGCCCCACCAGCACGACGAACTCGCCATCTGGAATCGCAATGTCGATGCCATGGATCACTTCAAGAGCGCCGTATGTCTTGCGCACTGCCTCCACGCTCACACTTGCCATACCCTACTCCCTGTCTTGTTTTTTATAATTAGGACCTCACTGCCCCGCCATGGGCCCGGACCATGCATCTTTTGAAGATGTAGTATACCGCCGCCGGGGGCAAAGCATAGATAGCCCCCGTCGCCATGAGGACATTGAACGGCGTGTCGTCCGTGGTCAGGAAGAGCCTCAGCGCCGCCGCCGGCGTGATCTCGCGATCTGCGGAAAGCAGCAGGGCATAAGCTCCGATTGCCATCAGCGCCGGCATCATCAGCGGCAAATGGATCAGGCGAATAATCCGGAACGAATTGGCGCCATCGATCTTCGCGGCTCCGCTCCAGTTCATAAGGGAATTTGTGAGCATACCGCTTCATCCCCCAGATCACATAGGGTGAAGCAAAGGTGGTCATGGTCAGGATCAGCGGCCATTGCGAGTTCAACCGGCATCCGGCTCGAGCAGATAGGCCGCGCCAGGCAGCAGGTTGCCCTTCAGCGGTTCGGCGATGTAGCGGGTGTCCTCAAGCTTGCCTTCACTGGCCCATTGACCAGCGGCGCGAAAATCGATGCCTCCGGCCAGGGAAAAGCCTTTGTTGCACCAGACCATGCGCTCCTCCTGAGCAAAGGCCTGCGGCATGATCGCCCGCATTGCGCCCGCCGATGCCATTCCCAATGCTTTATGCATCCTAGTCCTCCCTGCCGGACCGCTATGGTTTTCGCGTTATGACTGCGCCGCCAGCTCCCCGTGTAACATCTTATATATCAGTTTAGCCATCGGTCAGGGATGTTGCCAAGCCATAATTGGCGGTTTTGCCGCTGCTGCAGGTGACTGTGTGAAGGCGGCGCGATAATCGCGCCGCCCATCTGTCAGCGTTGCGTGACGACTGTTGTACGTCAGTGATTGTGCCGGGGAACCCCGAAGGTCTCAGCGATACGCTGGTAATCCACCGCGAAATCCAGGCAGGCACCCGTCGTCAGCTGGCCGACATACTTGCGCTGCAACTCCTGCCACGGCGTCTGGTTGACCAGCTTCGGCGGCGTCCAGGCCTTGCGACGCTGCTCCAGTTCCTCTTTGGAAATGAGAATATCGGCGCTGCGCTTATTCAGGTCGATGCGAATCTTGTCGCCGGTCTGCAGCAGCGCCAGCCCGCCGCCGACCGCCGCCTCGGGCGAGGCATTCAGGATCGACGGGCTGCCTGACGTGCCGCTCTGGCGCCCATCGCCAATGCAGGGCAGTTGCAGGATGCCCTTCTTCACCAGGCGATCGGGCGGCAGCATGTTGACCACCTCGGCGCCGCCGGGATAGCCGATCGGTCCGCTATTGCGGATCACCAGGATGCTGTTCTCATCGATTGGCAGCGAGGGATCGTTGATCCGGGCGTGATAATCCTCGGGCCCTTCGAAAACGATGGCCGTGCCTTCAAAAGCACCCTCGTCGCCAGGGCGGCGCAGGTAACGCTCGCGGAATTCGGGCGAGATCACCGAGGTCTTCATAATGGCTGAATCAAACAGGCTGCCCGAAAGCACGGCAAATCCGGCCTCCGGCAGCAGCGGATTCGCATAGGGCCGGATCACGTCGCGATCCTTGCATTCGGCATTGCGGACATTCTCGCCAATTGTCTTGCCGTTCACCGTCAAGGCGTCGGCATGCAGCTTGCCGGCTTCCAGCAGCTCGCGCAGCACCGCCGGCACGCCACCAGCGCGGTGGAAGCCTTCGCCCAGATGCTCGCCCGCCGGCATGCAATTCACGAGCAGCGGAATGTGATAGCCGATCTTGTCCCAGTCCTTGTCTTCCAGCGGCACCCCGATATGGCGCGCGATGGCGTTGATGTGCGGCGGACAATTGGTGGAGGCACCCAGTGCGCTTGCGGCCACGATGGCATTTTCGAAGGCCTTGCGGGTCAGGATTTTTGACGGCCGCAGGTCTTCATGCACGATCTCAACCGCGCGGCGGCCGGTTTCGTAGGCCATCTGCGCCCGCTCGCGATAGGGTGCCGGGATCGAGGCGCAGCCGGGCAGCGACATGCCAAGCGCTTCGGCCAGGCTGTTCATCGACAGTGCTGTGCCCATGGTATTGCAGTGACCCGGGCTTGGCGCCGAAGAAGCGACCATCTCCAGGAATTCGTCGTAATTGATCCGTCCGGCCGCGAGTTCCTGACGCGCATACCAGACAACAGTGCCCGAGCCGGCGCGCTTGCCGTTATACCAGCCATCCAGCATGGGACCGCCAGACAGCACGATGGCCGGGATATCGACGGCAGCGGCCGCCATCAGCATGCCCGGGGTGGTCTTGTCACAGCCGGTCGTCAGCACCACGCCGTCGATCGGATAGCCGTAGAGCAGTTCCACCAGACCGAGATAAAGCAAGTTGCGATCAAGCGCTGCGGTCGGCCGCTTGCCGGTTTCCTGGATCGGATGGGTGGGAAACTCGAACGGAATGCCGCCGGCATCGCGGATGCCATCGCGCACCCGTGCGGCGAGTTCGAGATGATGACGGTTGCAGGGTGACAGGTCGCTGCCCGATTGCGCGATGCCGATAATCGGCTTGTTGCTGCGCAGTTCGCTTAAAGTGAGGCCAAAATTCAGATAGCGCTCAAGATACAGCGCCGTCATGCCTGGATCGTTGGGATTGTCGAACCACTCACGGCTGCGCAGCCGCTTTTTCTGGTTATCGGCCATGTCTTTCTCCCTAGGACGTCAAGCTGATTCGCGTTTTCTGTTCCCGATAGAAGACGAACAACCCGCTGGCGACGATGATGCCGGCTCCCAGCAGCATGACTGGCGTCGGCCGGTCGGCAAAGAACAGCCAACCGAGCAAAATCGCCCACAGCAGCGAGGTATAAGTATAGGGCACGACGACGGCGGCGGGAGCCAGCCGCAGCGCCTGATTGACGCTCATATGGGCGATTGTCGCCACGGCACCGATCAGCGCCAGATAGGCGGTCTGCAACAGATCGATCTCGGCCCAGCCCCAGGGCAGGGTCAGCAATCCGGCCAAGCCGACAGCCAAGGTGTGATAGACGATCAGGGACAGACTGCCGGCCGCACGCAGCTGCCGGGTCACAATCATCATCAGAGCATAAGCCGTACTCCCCGCCAGTGCGATCAGCGCCGGTGCGGTGAACACGCCGGCTTCAGGCTGCAAGACGAGCAGTACGCCAATAAAGCCGACACCGACGGCAATCCCGCGCCGCCAGCCGACCATCTCGCCCAGCAGCGGAATCGCCAATACGGTGACGAAGAGCGGCGTCGCCTGATACACCGCCATCACATCGGCCAGCGGCAGATGGCGCACGGCAAGATAAAAGCAGGCGACCTCGCCCACGATGAAGGCCAGCCGCAGCATGTGGCGGCCGGGTTGGGCGACCACGAAGACCTCACGCCATCCGGCGCGGTGTACCATCGGCAGCAGGACGATCATCGCCGAGACCGAGCGGATGAACAGCAACTGGCCGACGGCGACACTTGCCACCATCCATTTGCCGAGCGCATCGTTGAACGTAAACAATGCACTGCCCAGCAGCATGAAGGCGATGCCCCGCCAATGGCTGGCCGCTGCCTCTCCTGCCATGCCTACACCGAGGCTGCGTTCAGCCATTTTCGGCTCAGCCACTCTTGCGCTCCCGGCCCCGTGCCTGTTCCTGCAACAGAATCTGGTAGTCGCGCGAGGCGGCACGGATATGCACGCCGAGCAGATTGAGCGCCTTGGTCTTCTCCTTGGCACGCAGCAGCTTGACGATATTCTGATGCTCGGCCAGCGATTCCTCAATCGTGCGGTGCTTCGAAGTGACCGAGGCACGCAACGCCTGGATCTTCATCTCAAGCTGCTGATGCGCCATGGTGAGGAAGCGGTTGCCCGCGCGGCTCAGGATCTGGCGATGATATTCGGTATCCAGACGGCGATAGGCGGGCATGTCGTTATCGGCGATGGCCTTGGCCATGCGACGGACAATCTGCTCCAGCGCGTCGATCAATCCCGCCTCGTCGTTGTTCAAGGCATCCCGCAGGGCAGCGGATTCGAGGATGACCCGGTACTGGCACATTTCGGCCGCCTCTTCTGGCTCCATCGAGAAGACGAAGCTGCCGCGCTGCGGCTGGATATCGACCAGGCCCTCAAGCTTGAGTTGCAAAAGCGCTTCACGGACCGGTGTCTTGCTGATCCCGAGTTGCGCCGCCAGAACATTCTCCGACAAAGCCTCGCCCAGCATCAGTTCACCGTTGATGATGCGGTTGCGAACATGCTCCTTGACCAGCTCGGTTAAGGATTTTGGGCGCTCGATCCGCATCGTGCGGGCCGCACTCGTCTTGGGCATGGAGGGCCAGACCTTCTTTTAATTTGTTATTGCCGCAACCTAGCAGCGCCCTCGGGCCACCTCAAGTTAATATCTGATATGTCAGTTTCTTGCCCGGACTGCGAGAAAGAACTAGGTAGGGATCGGAACAGGAGGTTCGGAACAGCGATGCCCCTCGACATCCTCTGTCTTGGCGAAGCAATGGTCGAGTTCAACCAGACCGGCGGCCGCGATAGTGACCAGTATCTGCGCGGCTTCGGCGGAGACACCTCCAACTGCGCCATCGCCGCGGCAAGACAAGGCGCGAAAGCCGGCTACTGTACCCTGGTAGGCGCGGATCCCTTCGGCGATCTGCTGCTCGACCTCTGGCAGCGGGAGGGGGTGAATATTGATGGCGTCGGCCGGCGCCCGGATGACCCTACGGCAATCTACTTCGTCACCCATACCGAAAAGGGCCACGCCTTCACCTATTACCGGCGCGGATCGGCCGCCAGCCATATGGCGCCAGCCGACCTGCCGATGGACCTGCTTCTGAGCGCCAAGCTGCTGCACGCCTCGGGCATCAGCCTCGCGGTAAGCCCCAGCATGCGGGAAACAGTGATGAGCGCCATTGCAGCAATGCGCCAAGCAGGCCGCCAGGTGTCATTCGACACCAACCTGCGCCTCAAACTATGGCCGCTGGAGGAAGCGCGCCTGGCTACCGACGCCGCTCTGAAGCTCTGCGACATCGCCTTGCCGAGCCTGGAAGATGCCACTGCCCTGACCGGGCTGAACGATCCGCGCGCCATCCTCGATCATTACCGCGAGATGGGCATTCCGCTGGTAGTGTTGAAATGCGGTGCCGAGGGCGTGATGATCGCGGATAAAACCGGCCGCTGGCGCATTGCCGGCCATCGCGTCAAAAGCGTCGATGCCACAGGCGCCGGCGACTGCTTCGACGGTGCCTTCCTGGCTGAGTTCACGCGCACCGCCTCAGCTTTGGATGCCGCCATCTATGCCAATGCCGCAGCGGCGCTGACCACCATCGGCTATGGCGCGGTAGCGCCCATCCCGCGCCGTCCGGCGGTAGAGGCTTTTTTCAACTCCATCGGCCGGCCGGAACCCGAAAAGCTGTAGTCAGCCGCTATACGCCCGCACCGTCTGGTTCTGCTCACCCAGGCCGGCGATGCCGAGCCGCATCTTGTCGCCGGGTTTGAGATAGACCTGCGGCTTCTGCCCCATGCCGACACCGGGTGGTGTGCCGGTCGATATGATGTCACCCGGTTGCAGCGACATGAAATGGCTGAGATAGCTGACCAGATGCCGCACGCCATAGATCATCGTCTTGGTCGAGCCATTCTGAAAACGGTGGCCGTTGACCTCGAGGAACATCGCGAGATTCTGCGGGTCGGGTACTTCATCGGCCGTCACCAGCCAGGGACCAATGGGCCCGAAGCTGTCGGCGCTCTTGCCCTTGGTCCACTGGCCCTGGCGCTCGATCTGAAAGGCGCGCTCGGAGACATCGTTGACGACACAGTAACCGGCGACGTAATTGAGCGCGTCCTTCTCCTCCACATAGCGGGCGACACTGCCGATCACCACGCCGAGTTCCACCTCCCAGTCGGTCTTGGTGGAGTTCTTCGGGATGATCACGTCGTCATTGGGTCCGGTGATCGCCGATGTCGCCTTCATGAAGATGATCGGCTCGGAGGGAATGGGATTGCCGGTTTCGGCCGCATGATCGGAGTAGTTCAGGCCAATGCAGATGAACTTCCCGACACCGCTGATGCACGGCCCCAGCCGCGGATTACCGGACACCACCGGCAAGGTTGAAGGATCGATCCCCTTCAGGCGCGCCAGTCCCGCCGGACTCAGCGCCTCGCCCGCAATATCCGGCACCACGCCGGAAAGATCGCGGATCGCACCGGCAGCATCCAGCAGACCGGGCTTTTCCTGGCCCGCAGGGCCGTAACGCAGCAATTTCATGGCGATCTCCGTGACATCAAGCGCAACTTACAGCGACCAGCCACCATCGATGATATGGATGGCGCCAGTGGTGAAGGCGGATTCATCCGACGCAAGATAGACAGCCAAAGCGGCGATCTCTTCCGGCGTGCCAAGACGGCCAAGCGGCTGGCGGGCGACGAAAGCACCGCGCGCCTGTTCGACGCTGCCCACTGCGGCCGCCTGCGCCGCGATGCGATCATCCAGCGATGGGGTCTGGATCGTTCCCGGACAAATGGCGTTGCAGCGAATGCCCTGACGGATGAAGTCGATGGCGATCGCCTTGGTCAGGCCGATGACCGCCGCCTTGGTGGCGCCATAGACGAACCGGTTCGGCGCGCCTTTTACGGATGACGCGGCCGACGACATGTTGATGATCGAGCCGCCGCGTCCGCTTTGCAGCATCGCCGGCAGCAATGCCTTGCTGAGGCGGAACATCGACCGCACGTTCAGATCGAAGGCAAATTCCCACTCCTCCTCGGTACAGTCGAGGATCGTGCCGTGATGCACGAAGCCGGCACAATTGAACAGCACATCCACGGCACCAACCTCCGCCGCGAAACTTGCGATGGCTGCAGGATCGGTGACGTCGAGCTGACGCGTGACGATATTCGGCAGGCTGCCGAGTTCCTTCAGCTTCGCCTCGTTCACATCGGTGGCGATGACCTTGGCGCCCTCATGAGCAAAGGCGATGGCGGAGGCTCGACCGATCCCCTGTGCCGCCGCGGTGATGACCGCAGTCTTGCCGCTCAAACGCATGCTGGACATTCCCTCTCTTTGGTTATGCCACCGCCGGCAGGCAAGCCGGGCCGATGGGCTCGAAACTTTTATAGGTGAGGATGAATTCCTGATGGCCGAGACCTTCCGACTTGGTCGTCCGACCCGCACCAACCTGCTTGATCAGTTCGAAGATCTCGCGGCCGACCTCATCGAGATCGGCTTCGCCGGTCAGGATACGTCCGGCATTGACATCCATATCATCGGCCATGCGCTCGTAGGTGCGCGGATTGGCACAGACCTTGATCACCGGCGCCAAAGCCGAGCCGACCACCGAGCCGCGCCCGGTGGAGAAGAGAATGAGATGCGAGCCGCAGGCGATCAGCTCGACGATCTCGGCATTGTCGCTGATATTGGGGAAGCCGAATCGCACCTCACCATCCGGCACGACATCCAGCAGATAAAGGCCACCGCGCGGCGGGATATCGCCAGGCTTGATGATGCCGCTGATCTTCGAAGCGCCGCTTTTGGCATAAGCGCCAAGCGACTTCTCTTCGATGGTGGTCAACCCGCCATCGGCGTTGCCAGGCGCGAAACTCGGATAACCGAGCGTTTCGTAATAGCGCGCCGCTTTGGCCACGCAGGCTTTGATCTCCTGTCCCAGTTCCGGCGTGACGGCGCGGGCCGCCATCCAATCCTCCATCCCGATCAGTTCGCCGGTTTCCTCGAAGATCGCGGCCGCCTTCTCCTCCACCAGGAAATCGAAGGCGCGGCCCATGGCCGGATTGGCGGTCAGCCCCGATGTGGCGTCCGAGCCGCCGCAGATCGTGCCAACCACCAGTTCGGAAACCGCCATCGGTTCGGTCGGCTGGGCCGCCAATGCCTTTAACTGTGTCTCGACCCAGGCACGTCCCTTCTCGATGGTGCTGCGGGTGCCGCCATGCTCCTGGATTGCCAGCAGCTCGACCGGACGGCCGCTTTTCTTGATGGTTTGCTCCAGCAGTTTCTTGTTGAAGCCTTCGCAGCCCAAAGAAACCAGCAGTACCGCCCCTACATTCGGATGCGTGCAGAGCCGCTGCATCATTTTCGAAGCATAGGCATTCGGATAGCAGCCGGGAAAACCGATTACATGCGCCCCCGCCTCGCGATGCGGCCATGCGATCTCTTTCGCCACATGATGGGCGCATTCGACCAGATACGCGACCGCGACATAATTGCGGATGCCCTTGCGGCCATCGGCGCGACGCCAGCCGCGCATGGTTTGTGTCATGCTACGCCCTCCACGACCACGGTATTCGGCATGTAGTCGCTGGCGACATTGTGGCTATGCACATAATCGCCGGGCGCGATATCTGCCGTGGCACTGCCAATGGGCACGCCGTATTTGATGATCTTTTCGCCCTGGGCGATTGCGCGCACCGCGATTTTGTGACCGAAGCCAAGCGCGCGCTGCAGCACCACCGGATGTCCGGCGATGATGAGCTGCGTGCCTGCTGCAATCTCCTGCCGCGCCACCGCGATGTTGTCGCCTGGCGCCAGCACCAATAGGCGCGGATCCGCCTGCGGTTCAGAACTTGCCATAGCGCAGATACGCCTCCTTGCCGGCCAGGATATGGCACCGGACACCGCCTTCCGGGCTCATATGCCCGCTCACTGTCCAGATTTCGCCAGCCGAAGTCAGAGGTGGACTGAGCGGACGTATTTCGTGCGGCAGGACACAATTGTCATGGCCGGGACCGCGCAGCAGGTCATGCGCAGCCAAGGCACAGCAACGGCCAGGCCGTTCGCTCAAAGAAACTGACAGGGAAGCGGATGAGCCGGCCAAGGCGGTGTCGGACATTTCCTCTCCCATCTGATATATCAGTTTTAACAAACTCTAGCGGCTTTCCATCGTCCTGACTAGCCCGCCTCTGAGTGCACTGACTAGCCCGGCTGTGCAGTGTAGAATCCATTTCCGTTGCGGGGTCGTCAGGCGGATAATCCGGAGGCAGGCGGGGCAACGGAAGGAAGGACAATCATGATCAAGAAAATTGCCTTGGCACTCGCCATCGTCGTCATCGCCATCGCCGGTGCCGTCTATTATTTCGCCTCCAATCTCGACAGCATCGTGAAAGCCGCCGTGGAACGCTACGGCTCGGAAGCGACGCAGGCGCGCGTCAGCCTGAAGGCGGTAGAATTGGCTCCCACGTCGGGCACTGGCAGAATGCAGGGCCTGGTCGTCGGCAACCCGAAGGGTTTCTCCACGCCCGAGGCAATTTCCCTGGGCGATATCAAGCTGACAATCGACATCACCTCCCTGCAATCCAATCCGATCGTGATCAAGGAAGTGCTGATCAGCCAGCCATCGGTCACTTACGAATATTCCGGCCAAGGCAGTAATCTGGAAACGATCCAGAAGAACGTGCAGGCCTATGCGGCGAAATTCGGCGGCGGCCAGTCGAGCACCAGCGCATCGGCCAGCCAGGGCGGCGATGAGCGCAAGATCGTGATCGACCGCCTGAGCATCGAGAAAGGCAGCATCGGCATCAGCCACGCCGCCCTGCAGGGCCGCAGCCTCTCCTCGCCCTTGCCGACGATCGAACTGCGCAATATTGGCCGGGATAAAGGCGGCGCGACGCCGGCGGAGGTAGCCGAAAAGGTGCTGGGGACCATCAGCGCGCAGGCATCGAAAATCGCCTCCTCCGACCTGCAGAAGCAGATCGGCAATCTGGTGAAGGACCAGGCCGGTGCGGTTGGCGGCGCTGTAGGCGGTGCCGCCAGCGGCGCGACGGATCGGCTGAAGGGGCTGTTGGGCAAATAAATACCAGCCGGGGCGGCAGGACCGTCGATGGAACGACGGCGCTGCACTATCATTCCAGACAACAGATCCGCCGCCCCCCTAGTCTGGTTCCCATGATTAATCCCGTCTGGCGCGACGCCCTGGCCGGCCTTTGCGCATTGCTTGTCGGCATCGGCTTCGCGCGCTTCGGCTATACGCCGCTGATTCCCGTGCTGATCGAGCAGCAATGGCTCACCGCCGGCGATGCGGCTTATCTCGGCGCCACCAATCTGGCCGGTTACGTGGTCGGCAGCCTTTTGACGGCAAGCCTTGCGCGAATCGCGCCAATGGCACGGCTGACGCAGTTCGCGATGACAACCACCGGCATCAGCCTGATCGCCTGCGCCCTGCCCTGGGGCTTTGCCTGGTTTGCGCCCTGGCGCTTCCTGGCAGGTTTCACCGGTGGATTGCTGATGGTCGGCGCCGTGCCGCTCGTTCTGGCCCGAGCGCCTGCAACTCACCGTGCGCGCAGCAATGGCATCGTGTTTACCGGGGTTGGTATCGGCATCATCTGTGGCGGCACACTGGTGCCATCTCTCGCGGCATGGGGACCCATGCCGGTCTGGCTCGGCATGGGTGTTCTGACCTTGCTGCTCGCCGCACTCACCTGGCGGCAATGGGCTGGCGGTGACATCGCGCCGATCACAGCGCCGACGGATCTGCCGCCCCGGCGCTTCACCTTGCCGGTCGCTCTTCTCCTGGCGGCCTATATTCTTGATGCCGCGGGCTTCGTGCCGCATACCGTCTTCTGGGCCGATTACATCGCCCGTGGCCTTGGGCGTGGCGTGACGGCAGGCGGCCTTTTCTGGGTGTTGTTCGGCATCGGCGCGCTCTGCGGGCCGTTGCTAAGCGGCATCGTCGCGGAACGGCTTGGCTTCTACCGCAGCTTCGTCGGCGGCCTTGGCATCAAGGCGGCGGCCGTGCTACTGCCGATCCTGTCGCAGCATCCGGTATCCTTGATGATTTCCGCCATGGTGGTTGGTGCGCTGACGCCTGGCATCTCGGCGCTGGCCTCCGGCCGTGTCGCCGAAATGGTAGGCTTTACCGGCCATCGGCAGGTCTGGGGCTGGCTAACCGTTGGCTGGGCGCTGTCTTCGGCCGGCTTCGGCTATCTTCTGTCCTTCCTGTTCGACCTCACCGGCTCCTACAACCTGCTCTTCGCCTTTGGTGCGGCTGGACTATCCGGCGCTCTTATCCTCGCCGCCTTCGCCAAGGCACGGCAGAACTGATCCGCAGGTTTCAGCCGACACATTCCACACTACATAATTGACAAATTATGCTGCGGGCGGCGAGGCTAGAACCGCTGCTGGGACGCGTATCCTGAGTGAGGCCCTATATGAAACCTGCCGTCGAAGGCTTCTTCGATCCGGATACTTTCACGATTTCCTATGTGGTGGGCGATCCCACGACCAAGCGATGCGCGGTCATTGATTCCGTTCTCGATTTCGATCCAGCCTCCGGCCGCACGCGAAAGGCCTCAGCCGATAAACTGCTGGATTACATCGCCCAGCAGGAGCTGACGGTCGACTGGATTCTGGAAACCCATATCCATGCCGATCATCTTTCGGCCGCCCCCTATCTGAAGGAAAAAGCCGGTGGAAAACTCGGCATCGGCAGCAACATCACCGTGGTGCAGAACACCTTCGGCAAGATCTTCAATGCCGGAACCGAATTCGCGCGCAATGGCAGCCAGTTCGATCACCTGTTCCAGGACGGCGAGCGTTTTCGGATCGGCACCATCGACGCCATGGCGATGCATACACCCGGCCATACGCCGGCCTGCATGACTTATGTGATCGGCGATGCCGCCTTTGTGGGCGACACGCTGTTCATGCCGGATTTCGGCACCGCCCGCTGCGACTTCCCAGGCGGCGATGCGCAGCAGCTTTATCGCTCGATCCGCAAGATATTCGAGCTGCCGCCCGAGACCCGGCTGTTCATGTGCCACGATTACAAGGCGCCTGGCCGAGACGAATATCGTTGGGAGACCACGGTGGCCGAGGAACGCGCCAACAATCTGCATGTCCGCGACGGTATCAGCGAAGACGAGTTCGTCGCCATGCGCACCAAGCGGGATGCGACTTTAGGCATGCCGCGCCTGATCCTGCCATCCGTGCAGGTCAACATGCGCGCGGGCCATCTGCCGCCGCCGGAAGACAACGGCGTGCGGTATCTGAAGCTGCCCCTCGACGCGCTGTAGCGGGTCAACCGCCATAGAGCCAGGCATTGCCATCATAGGCCTGCTGCATCGTCCGGCCGGCGAGCATCTGGTTGCGTAATTCCCGCACCGGCCCGGTGGCGTGATAGAAATCGCCGTAGACTCGCGCCATCACCTGCACCCGCGCGGTGCGCAAATAGCGCTCCTTCTGATAGGCCAGGAAAGCCTTGTTGGGATCGTCGCGCAGCTCGCTCAGATGATCGGCGAGGCAGACGGCATCCTCGATCGCCATGCAGGCGCCTTGTGCGAGGTATTGCAGCATCGGATGCGCGGCATCGCCCAGCAAGGTGATGCGCCCCTTGGTCCAGTTGTCCACCGGTTCGCGGTCGCACAGCACCCACATGCGCCAGGATTCGATCTTGCCCAGCAGGGTCAGGACTTCCGGTTGCTGATTGCGGAAGCGCTCGTTGAGCTCTTCCGGATCGCCGAAGGAATTCCAGCCTTCCTCGTAACGGTTGGAATGAAACACTGCGACGAGATTGTAAAGCGTGCTGCGTCGCAGCGGATAATGCACCAGATGCGTCTTCGGCCCGGCCCAGAGCACCACGTTGTTTTCACGCTGGTTCTGCGGCACTTCCCCGATGGGCAGCACCGCCCGATAAGCGATATGGCCCGAGATGCGCGGCTTGCCATCGCCAACGACGGCGTCGCGCATACGGGACCACAAGCCATCGCAGGCGATGATGCAGTCGCCAAAGACCGTTTCGCCATCCGCCAAAGTGACCGAAACGCTGTCCTCATTGTCGTGATGAGCCGTGACCTTGGCATTGTTGCGCAGCTCGATCAGCTTTTGCGCCTGACAGGCTTTGAGCAGCGTCAAATGCAAATCGGCGCGATGAGTGACAGCATAAGGCATGCCGAACCGGGCTACGCAATGATCGCCCATCGGGATGCGGGTGACCTCCTCGCCGGTCAGCGCATCACGCATGATCAGATTGTCGGGACGGACCGCGTCGGCTTCTATGGCGGCACGGATACCGAGGCGCTCGAAACGACGGAAAACATTCGGGCCTAGCTGGATGCCGGCGCCGACCTCGCGGAACTCGGCCGATTGCTCCAGCACAATCGAGCGGATGCCTTTCAAGGCCAAGGCCAGCGCAGTGGCTAAACCACCGATGCCGCCGCCAATGATGATGACGGGGCGATCCTGTCCCCGCATTGCGCCCTGCGCCATTTGCGCTTCCCCCGTTTATATTTCTTATTCTTGATCCGTATACGGATTTAACTCAAATGTCAAGTAGAATCTGCAGGTTTACACCTGATCAGCCTCGTTCGGCATTAGACGCAGCGTTGCTTGCGGCACTGTCTTGCAGCGGACAGGCCGTGAGGCCCAGCGTCTCGGCGTAATTCTCGTCTTCCTGCCCGCCAAGATATGCGTACTGCGTCGTTACCGCTTCTGACGCGGCCGATACCGCCAGCACGGCTGCTGCCTTCAAACGTTTTTTCTTTGCCGTCTCTTCGAATGCAACGCCGAGCTTATCCAGGAAGTGCTGAGTTTCGCGCGGAAGGTTGCGGTTGGCGCGGCGCAGATCATCTAGCCGCTTGGGACCGACATTGTAGGCCGCATACATCGCCGGCCAGCCGAAGCAATCGTGCAGTGCGCGCAGGTATGCGGTGCCAGCCAGAATGTTGTCGCGCGGGTCATGCGGATCCGATCCGAGACCATGGGCGCGCTGCATCTTGGTGTAGGTATCCGGCATGAGTTGCATCAACCCCATTGCGCCGGCCTTGGAGACGATTGGCTTGCCGTTAACCTTGGCGCGGCCACTGCTTTCCACCTGGATGACATCGCGTATCCAGTCTTGCGGAATGCCGAAACGCTGATGCGCCTCCGCGATATACGGCGCCCAGGGGTCCTTCGTGTTCTTCTGCTGAACATTGTTCGCCGGCACGGCGGCTTTCCTTGCCGCTGGGGCCATGAATAGCGGAGGCGGCGCAGCAAGGTGAGCCGATTCAATCGACAGCCCCGCCTCCACGGGGAGCGGCTTTGCGTGAACGGACGAAACCGGTTGCACAACCAGACCGCCCGTGGCGAGGAGCATGAGTAAGGCGAGCGAAGATGACATGGCCAGCGAGAAACCGGCGAAACGTGGCCAGGTTATGGCTGACCAAAAAAGGTCACACCTGACAATTGCGCTAAGTTATCGAAATTTCCACTAACGCCTTGTCTTTGCACGACACAGACATTTTGCTCTGACGGATGCGCGTTATGTCGCGCCGATAGGCAATGGAGAGATGTTCCTCGCGGTATGCTGGTGACGCTGCATAGAGAGAAGCATAGACAGAATGCTGCATAGAGAGAATGGCGCACCCAACAAGATTCGAACTTGTGACCTCTGCCTTCGGAGCTGGTTCATTGCCCTGTCCGAATTGCGCGACACGACACCCTTCTACACGATCATAAACAAGGCACATCATCGCTTGCATGAAATCACGCCCTTCGAGGCGGGACAGGGCTCGAGGTTTTCGACCAAATTGGCCGGCTATTGCGGGCTGCTCCGCAGCATATGCGCGTTTCACGGGACCGCCGACACGAGAGGACCGCGACCTTTTCCTGATCGGTACGCCACAGTAATCGGGCGTATGGTTCGCCTGCATACTTATCGCTGATGTATTTAATGAAGAGCAGCGAGAGAACGTAGTCTTTGTATTGACTCGCATCCATTCCGCCGCGAAGGGCGTCGCAGCTTGCCCGCAACGAACGTTAGATTTCAGATTTCTTTATTGCCATGCGCCCCCATCGATTTCTTATTGGTCGAGTCGGCGATGACTTGCGCGACTGCTTCTGGTCGCTCACGTATGAGCGCATGAACTCGCGTATCACCTGCGCGGCCGGCTTGTCTTCGGCACGGCAGGCGGCCACGAACTGCTCACGCAGCTCACGCTGTACCCTGATGCGTAGCCCGACATCCTTGTCCATCCGGGCAGTGTATCCGATGGATACACATTTGTGTACGAGAAAGTGGGTGTCGTGTCACCCCGCTATATCCGCGGCCGAGATTGCAACGCAGCCGGCGCCTCGTACGGGTCCGCCCGCCTTGTCTTCAGATCGCTCTGGCGTCGGAGGCATAAGGCATAAGAAAAACGCTTAGCTCTCCTACCACGTCAGCCAATTCGCCAGGATCCACGGAAAGGTCTTCAACAAAGGCGCGCCACTGTCGCTGCTTTTGTTCGTCTGCTGCAAATGCCGGCGTAAGCGCGTCGGGCGGTTCGGTCGGAATTGCCGTCCCACGTCGCGCAAACGTGGCCGCGATGGCGCGGGCGAGCCGGTCGTCATCGAAGCTGAACGACCGGCTGAGAATCCAGATGTCGTAGAAGTCCTTCATCCGGCTGTTGGCCCGGCCCAGCGCCACGATAGCCTGGAATTTCTCGGCGATGACGGTCTCCCGCGCATAGGCGCGTAGTCTTGGCGCGGGCAGGTCGAGCATCACCGGATAGTCGACGACTTCCGCCCCAGGCTCCAGCGCATCGCCAAAGCCGATGTCGATTGTCAGATTGATCCGGGCCCCTCCGACCGAAGCGATCGCACGCAGCCGGAGTCCGCCATAGTCGAGTTCCTCGCGAATGCGGTCGACACGCAGCGTAGCCGGATCGAACACGACGCCGTCTTCGGCGTCCTGAGCGAGGATGTCCCGGAATGTCGCCAGCATCGCGGCTTCGCTCGAGTCCCCGAAACCCAGCAGGTCGAGATCACGCGTCCCGCGGTGCGGATCGTCGAACCAGCTCATCATGAGCATGGCCCCTTTCAACACGAAGCGGTCGGCGTGGGTGACTGGCCGAGCCGGAACAGGAGGCGCTCCAGCGCGAAGCGCGTGAGCACCAGATCGAAGCTCTGTCCGTTCGCCTTGGAGAGGTTGAGGAGCCGGGCGCGCATCGAGGCGCCGATATTCTTGATCTCCTTAGCCATTGGCGGTCAGAGCCTCCAGATAAGGGCGGATCACTGTGCCGACCCCCCCTGTATCCGCCGCCCTGGCGATCTCGGCCGGTGTGGCCTTGCGTTGGCGCAGAGTCTCTTGCAGGCCTTCGAGTGCGACAGGAAGACCGATCTTGCCGCGATGGCGGAAGCAGTCCGCGACGGTCTTCGCCACGCCGAACACCTTTACCGGCACGCCTTCGATCAGATGGGTTTCGACGCTGTCGGCAAGCAGATCGTCCGAGAAACGCAGCACACGGATCGGCATGTCGCTCGGCTTTGGCGTCCAGTCATTCCGGCCGATCGCCATCCACACCTTCTTGGGAAGCTGATCCGTGAGGCCATGAAAGGCGAGCGCCGAGACGAGGCAGATCACGCCCTTGGAGAAACGCTTGGCCGCCTCGGCAAGGCCGTGATTTGCATCGAGCTCTGCGTCGGGGAGCTGGTAGAGCCCGCGCGCCAGGCGGATGACCTCACCATCCTTCTCCATACGGCTGACGGTTGCGGCGGTCACACCGGCATTCCTGAGTTCTGCAAGGCGCAGAATCCCACGCGCCTCTAGGAGATCGCGGGCTATCTCGCGCTGGGATGGGGCCTGAGGCATAGATACATACTCTTGCACTTCAACAGCTATAGTGCGAGGTTTTGTATCACATCGAGCAGTAAAGGAAAAGACCAACGAGGTTGAATCGGCTGGTTGGCAGCCACCGCGCCGCGGATTGGAAGCGAATGGCCCGCGACGTGGACAACCCGGGAGCGAAAGGCCATCCCCTGCGGCCGAGCCTGTAGTCTCGCCCGATCCCTTCTGCGGGGACACCACGCAACGCCCCGAGAGTGAGAGTGCGGACCGGTTTTCCGTGACGGGTTGAAAGCCGAGGGAAAGGCCCTTGGCGCCCGTCGCGGAGAACCGCGATGTCCAGACACAAGCGAAACGCTGGCGCCAGGCGCGACCGGACCAAACTCTATTCCGAGATCACCGACAAGATCATCACCGAGCTGGAGGCAGGCCGCGTGCCCTGGGTCCAACCATGGGGCACGGTGGCGGCGAAGGCGCCGCTCGGCCTGCCATAGAACGCCTCGACCGGCCGGACCTATTCCGGGATCAACGTGTTGCTCTTGTGGGCGCGGTCATCGAACGCGGCTTCTCCGGCCAGAGCTGGCTCACCTTCCGCCAGGCGCTGTCGCTCGGCGGCAATGTCATGAAGGGCGAGTGCGGCACCACCGTCGCCTATGCCGACCGCTTCGTCCGGAGGCTTCGTGCCGGAGGACGAGAAGCGGCGCGCTCGCGAGACCGGCGAGGATGCCCAGGCAATCCCGTTCCTGAAGCGCTTCACGATCTTCAATACCGACCAGTGCGAAACCTGCCCGAGGATGTGGCAGCCGCAGCGCCGCCGGTGCCGACGGGTTTGATAGAACCGCGCGACGACGCCCTGATCGAAGCCTCCGGCATCGACTTCCGCATCGGCGGGCAACCGGGCCTTCTATGTGCCGGCGCATGACTATATGCAGGTGTCGGCATGTACGAGATCCCCGCCGGCGGCCGGCGCTATCGCGCCCTCGAACTGCTGGTGAAGCAAAAGCGCCTCGCCAAGACGGCGCCGGTGCCCTGCGTGATCCGCGAGGGCGGCATCGCCGAGGAGGACTCGCTGGCGGAGAATGTCCAGCGCGCGCCGCTACATCCGCTCGACCAGTTCCGCGCTTCCCTCGTGCTTCGCCAGAAGGGCCAGTCCGAGGAGGAGGTCGCCGCCGCGTTCTTCGTCTCGGTCAACGTGGTCAAGCAGCGACTGAGGCTCGCGTCGGTGTCACCGGCTCTGTTCGACGTCTATGCCGGGGGCGGCATGACGCTGGACCAGCTCATGGCGTTCACCGTCTCGGGCGATCACGAGCGCCAGGAACAGGTGTTCGAGCGTTTGAAGATGTCTTACGATAAGCAGTTTGGGAAATGATGTCCCACCGACGCCCTCGGGGGCCGGAAGCTGACCGACAGGTTCTAGGTTACATCGGCGGGAAGCAGGTCAACCGGTTTTGGGAAGCGAGGGTGTGGACGCCAATGGCCGGTAACGGGCGCATAACGGTCGTTCAATGCCCCATAAACCGCGTCTGCGCAGGGTCAAAATCGACCAATCGGAAACGATTCGAACTTTTTCACCGCCAAACACCGCCGTTTCTACGCTTTTTCGCGCGAGAACCGTCTCACGCTCTTTGCGCGGGCGTAGTTTCGGCAGTTATCGGCGGCAATAGAAGACAATCGGCGGAATTTGGCGCACCCGACAGGATTCGAACCTGTGGCCTTCGCCTTCGGAGGGCGACGCTCTATCCAGCTGAGCTACGGGTGCTTACCGGTCGCAACTGCTTACGCAGTACTTACGTGAACTTTTTGCGAGTTGAAAGCCAAGAACGCGGACCTCGCAAATCCTTGCCCATATTATCTATATTAGTCTCCTTCCTTGCCCAAACCGGCTTGACACCTGCCTTCGGAGGGCAGCGATCTATCCAGCTGAGCTACGGGTGCTGGGGCGTCCTCAAGGGCCGACGGGCGGCCTGAACGACGGGGCGGACCTTAACCGAGCCATCTTCCGGAGGCAAGGCCGGGGCAAGGATCGGGTAAAGCCGGATGGCCTTTCCCTCCCCGGTCATCCTTTGGCATCAACGCATTAAAGCCTCGAAACTGGCAGCGCAGCGATCCCAGGTGAGATCGCGCTGTGTTGCCAAAGCCGTCTGATGCTGCCGTAGCCATAGATCGTCGTCGCGTAACAGGCGCAGCGCGGCGTCGGCGAAGGCGGCCTGGCCATCGACGATGAAACCGGTTTCGCCATGCCGCACCCGCTCGGGCAGGCTGCCGATCGCCTCGACTACGGCGGGCACGCCCATTGCCTGCGCCTCGCCGGCAGCCAGGCAGAAGGTCTCGCCCGGATCGCCGCGATAGAGCAGACAGCGCGCCGCCGCCAGCTCGCTCACCAACTGATCCTTGCCAACAGCGCCGCGCAGCACAACGCCTTTGTCAGCCAGGGCTTTCGCTTGTTCGAACACCGCATTCATCTGCGCAGCCTTGCGCGCGCCGAAACTGCCATAGACGCCCATGCCGCCGAAGACATGCAGCTCGGCCGTGGGCATCGCGGGATGAATGCGCTCGGCCCAGATCTGCAGCAGCCAATCAAGCGAACGCTGCGGATTCGAGGTAAACACAGCGCGTGGCGCCGGCGGCGTGCGTGGTGCCGCATGCAGGAAGCGGTCGGAGATGCCGTAAGGAATGACCCTGCGGCCGCCATCGATACCCCACCAGGGATAGGTGGCGGCATGGCTTTCGCCCAAGAAAACGATGATCGGCCGGCGCCGCAGGAAGGCCCACTGATAGCGCGGCTTGCGCATATAGGTGGCCGGATTATGCGTCCAGAATACCGTGGTGCGGGCGCGCGGTGCGAATTGAAGCAGCCGGTTGCCGCGATTGGCGATGAACAGATCCGGCGCATCCGGCACGCCATCCCGCAGCGGCCGCCAGGCAACGCCACGATGATCGACGGCTTTTTCGCAAAGGTTATGCACGCTGACCTCATGGCCGCGCGATGCCAGCGCCTGGGCCAGTTCGATCAGAGCAGTTTCGGCACCGCCGAGCGCGCCGCGCTCCAGGCTGGTGCCGTCGAAGGCAATGCTTTGATCGGCGATGACGATGCGGCTCATGATCTGCCTGACGGGCCCGGAAAAAGACGCCGCGGACCTTACCGGGGGGAGTCGGGCCGGGCAAGGCGCGGGCGGTATAAGTGTGTTAACGCCCCCGGGACCACCCGGATCAGCCCTGCCAAGCGAAGAACTCGCGATGCAGTCTAGATGTTACGACACACGCTTGCGTGTGAGTTCGAGGAAGAGGTCTTCCAGATCGGCCTCTTGCGTCGAGAGATCGACGATCTCAAGCCCTGCCGCCTGGATCCGGGACAGCACCGCCGAGAAGGGCATCTGGCTGGGGCGGTAATGCAGGCGCAGGCGGCGCGGATCGAGCAATTCGGCCTGCAGATCGGCGAAAGCGGCCGGCGCGGCATCGAGATCGGCGCCAAGCGTCAGGATCACATCCTTGCGGTCGAGGCGGCGAAGCAAGGCCGGCGTCTCGTCGCTGGCCACCACCGTGCCGTGGTTGATGATGGCGATGCGGTCGCAAAGTGCTTCGGCTTCTTCCAGGTAATGCGTGGTCAGCACCACCGTAGTGCCCGCGGCGTTGAGCTCGCGCACATAGGCCCAGAGCTGCTGGCGCAATTCGATGTCGACACCGGCAGTGGGCTCATCCAGCACCAGCACCGGCGGCGCATGCACGAGCGCCTTGGCCACCAACAGACGACGCCGCATGCCGCCCGAGAGCGTGCGGGCATAGGAGTTCGCTTTATCGGAAAGGCCCACGGCGGCGAGGATTTCATCCGTGCGGCGCTCGGATTTGGGCAAGCCATAAAGCCCGGCCTGGAATTCCAGCGCCTCGCGCGGCGTGAAGAAGGGATCGAGATTGAGTTCCTGGGGCACAACCCCGATGGCGGCACGCGCCAGCCGCGTATCGGTATCGATGTCGTGGCCCCAGATGGAGGCCGTGCCAGCGGTCTTGCGCACCAGGCCGGCGAGGATGTTGATCAGGGTCGACTTGCCGGCACCGTTGGGGCCGAGCAGACCAAAAAAGCTGCCGCGCGGGATATCGAGATCGATGCCTTTCAGGGCCTGTTTGGCCCTTTCGCCGCGGCCATAGACCTTCAACAGCCCGCGCACCGCGATGGCGGGCGGCTGGCCTGCGACGGCCGGGCTGCTATTTACTTGGTTTTCCGGCATCGGTTGGGCAGGCCGAAAGACTGGCGAAGCGGACATGGCTGCGGTAGGTATCACCTCGCAGCCGAGGGGTCAAACTGCGGACCTGGCGGCTTTCTCATCCAGCCGGCTTTTCTGGAGACAGACGACCATGCAAGCCCAAAAGACCGCACCCGTGAACGGCGAGACCATCCAGGTGGAAAGCCCGGTGGTGGCCTGCGATGGCGGCGGCGGCGCGCTCGGCCATCCGCGTGTCTACCTGAATATGGGCCACAAGCACGAGATCGAATGCCCCTATTGCAGCCGTCTTTACGTGCTGAAGGATGGCGCCCACCACGGCGCGCATTGATCGCCGCATGGCTGGCAGGGCGAAGCATCACCTCTACCTCGTCGACGGCTCCGGCTACATCTTCCGCGCCTATCACGCGCTGCCGCCCCTGACGCGCAAGTCGGACGGCATGCCGGTTGGCGCCGTGTCGGGCTTTTGCAACATGCTCCACTCGCTGCGCGACCGGGCGGAGCATGACGAGGCCGTCAGCCATATGGCGGTGATCTTCGATGCCGCGCGGGCAAATTTCCGCAACGAGATCTATCCCGAATACAAGGCCAACCGGTCGGAAACGCCGGAAGACCTGATCCCGCAATTCAGGCCGATCCGCGATGCCACTGCTGCCTTCGGCCTGGCGGCAATTGAGAAAGACGGCTTCGAGGCCGACGACCTGATCGCGACCTATACCAAGCTGGCCCGCGAGGCCGGCATGGAAGTCTGCATCGTTTCCTCCGACAAGGATCTGATGCAGCTCGTACGCGACGGCGTGACCATGCTGGACCCGATGAAGGACCGCAAGCTGGCCGCGGCCGAAGTAATGGAGAAATTCGGCGTCCCGCCCGAAAAGGTGGTGGACGTGCAGGCACTGGCCGGCGACAGCACCGACAACGTGCCCGGCGTCCCCGGCATCGGCATCAAGACGGCAGCCGAGCTCATCAACACGTTCGGCGATCTCAACACGCTGCTGGCGCGCGCCTCCGAGATCAAGCAGCCGAAGCGGCGCCAAACCCTGATCGAGAATGCCGAGAAGGCACGCATCTCGCGTGAGCTGGTGCGACTGCGCGACGACGTGCCGCTCGATCTCGGCCTGGACGATCTGAAGCTCGGCCCGGTGGAATGGCCGAAGCTGGCGGCCTTCCTCGACGAGATGGAATTCCGCAGCCTGAAAACGCGCATCGAGAACCGGCTGAAGCTGCGCGGCAACGGCTCTGTCGATAGCGGCATGGCGGCACAGCCGATGCAGGCCGCACCGGTGGCCTACGAAGGCGAAGGCGGACCGGAGACGCCGCCCGACACGCCGCGGCCTGAAAGCTATCGTCTGGTGCAGGAGATCACCGATCTCAGACATTGCATCAAGCGCGCCTATGAAGAAGGTATCGTCGCCATCGATACCGAGACGACGAGCATTCTGCCGACACGTGCCAAGCTGGTTGGCATCTGCCTTGCCGTGACGCCGTCGGAGGCCTGCTACATCCCGCTTGGCCATGTAAAGCCAGGCGGCGGGCTCGATCTCGGCGGCGACGGCGAGCTGAAGCAGATCCCGCTGGAAGAGGCGCTGAACGAACTGCGGCCGATGCTGGCCGATCCGGCCGTATTGAAGGTGGGGCAGAATATCAAATACGACATCGCCGTGCTGTCGGCCTATGGCGTCGAGATTGTCGGCTATGACGACACGATGCTGCTGTCCTACGTGCTGAATGCCGGCAAGCATGGCCACGGCATGGACGAATTGTCCGAACGCTATCTTGGCCATACCACGGTCAAGTACGAGGACGTCTGTGGCAGCGGCAAGAACCAGATCAGCTTCGCCGAGGTGCCGCTGGACAAGGCGCGCGATTATGCTGCCGAAGATGCCGATGTGACCTTACGGCTGCACCGCCTGCTGAAGCCGCGCCTCCTGGCCGAGAAGCTGGTGACGCTTTACGAGACGGTCGAGCGGCCACTGCCCAAGATCGTTGCCGACATGGAAGTGGCCGGCATCAAGGTTGACCCCGCCGAACTCAACCGCCTCTCCGCCGATTTCGCCAAACGCATGGAGGTCTTCGAGAAGAGGGCCCACGAACTGGCCGGCGAGAATTTCAATATCGGCTCACCCAAGCAGCTGGGCGAGATTCTGTTCGACAAGATGGGCCTGCCCGGCGGCAAGAAAGGCAAGACCGGCGCCTATTCCACCGGCGCGGACGTGCTGGAGGAACTGGCGGCGCAGGGTCATGAATTGCCGCGGGTGGTGCTGGACTGGCGGCAGCTGCAGAAGCTGAAAAGCACCTATGCCGATGCGCTGGTGGCGGAGATCAATCCGAAGACCGGGCGGGTGCATACCTGCTATTCGATCTCATCGACCAATACTGGCCGCTTCGCCTCCAACGATCCCAACCTGCAGAACATCCCGATCCGTACCGAGGAAGGCCGCAAGATCCGCCGCGCTTTCGTCGCCGAACCCGGTTACAAGCTGATCTCGGCCGACTACTCGCAAATCGAGCTGCGCATCCTGGCGCATATCGCCGATATCGCCGCGCTGAAGCAGGCTTTCCGCGACGGCGTCGACATCCATGCGCTGACCGCTTCGCAGGTGTTCAACACGCCTGTGGAAGGCATGGACCCGAGCGTGCGTCGCGCCGCAAAAGCGATCAATTTCGGCATCATCTACGGCATGAGCGCCTTCGGCCTGGCAGCCCAGCTCGGCATCCCGCAGGGCGAGGCACGCGCCTATATCGACGCCTATTTCAAGCGCTATCCCGGTATCAAGGATTACATGGATCGCACCAAGAAGCAGGTAAAGGAACAGGGCTACGTCACCACCCTGTTCGGCCGCCGGGTGCATTTTCCCAACATCAATACCAAGAACCCGGCTGAGCGCGCCTTCCTGGAGCGCGCCGCCATCAATGCACCGATCCAGGGCAGCGCAGCCGACATCATCAAGCATGCCATGGTCAAGCTGCCGCAGGCGCTGAAGGCCGAGGGGCTGTCGGCGCGCATGCTGCTGCAGGTGCATGACGAACTGGTCTTCGAGGCGCCCGAGGCAGAAGTCGAAGCTACGATCGCAGTGGCCAAGCGCGTGATGCAGAATGCGGCGACACTGGACGTGCCGTTGACCGTCGAAGCCGGCGTCGGCGACAACTGGGACGACGCGCATTAACTGAAAGCATGAACAGGGCCGTCATGCCACGGCTCGGCCTGAGCATGACGATTGCATAGGTCAGATGCATAGGTCACGGATTCACTTGCCCGGCACGCAGCGCTGCACCAGCGCGCCGCAGGGCTCCAGCGTCCGGCGGCCGGTCGAGGTGCGGCCGCGGAATTCGAGCGCCTGCACCTTGCCACCGTGCAACAGGAATACGGCCTCGCAATAACGGAAATAATCGTAGGACGTCTCGCCGCGGTTGGTCGGGGTGTAGCCGACATCGGAAACCGATGTCGCCGAACGGCTGGTCTCGCGGAAGTAACTCCAGATATCGGTGCCGCCCTCACGGTTGACCGCCACCGGCTCGCCCAGGCAGGCCTTAAGCTGCGCATCCGTGAAACCGATCATGCTGGTCTGGGCGGTGATGGCCTTCTGCTCAAGGCTAGAGCTGCAGCCGGCCAAGAATGCCAGCAGCGCAAGAGGGGCAAGACTGGTCTTAAACATGACGCCACTCTGCCGGAAGCCGCCAATCCGGTCAAATACCTGTCGGCTACGCTGTTATCTGGATGATTGTTTAGGCTTCGGCTTTCCGATAAACCGGACGGCAATCAAGAAAGAAGGATGGAGACAATGGGCGGAACCGTCATCGTCAAGGCAGAGAATCTGCGCGCCGCGGTGCGCCATATCGTGCTGGCAGGTGGCAGCAATGAGCGCGAGGCTGCCCTGGTCTCCGAGAATCTGGTGCTGGCCAACCTTACCGGCCATGACAGCCACGGTATCGGCATGCTGCCGCAATACATCCTGGCGGTGGTCGAGAAACGCCTGCAGGTGAACCAGGCACCGACCGTGATCAGCGATCACGGCGCCATCCTCAATCTGGACGGCAATATGGGCTATGGCCAGGTAATCGGCCATGACGCCATGGAGCTCGGCATCCGCCGCGCCCGCGAAACCGGCGTCTGCGTCGTCAGTCTGCGCAACAGCCACCATATCGGCCGTATCGGCCATTGGGGTGAGCAGTGCGCCGCCGCTGGCTTCGTCTCCATGCATTACGTCAACGTCGTCGGCCGGCCGCCGCTGGTGGCGCCGCATGGCGGCTCGGATGCGCGCTTTGCCACCAATCCCTATTGCTGTGCCCTGCCGGCCACCGAGCCGGGCGGCGAGCCGGTGGTGCTCGACATGGCGACCTCGAAGATCGCCATGGGCAAGGTGCGGGTCGCCATGAACAAGGGCGAGCAGGTCGCGCCTGAAACCCTGATCGACAACAAGGGCAATCCGACCACCGATCCGAATATCATGTTCCAGCCCGGCGGCCCGAAGGGCGCGATCCTCGCCTTCGGCGCGCATAAGGGCTATGGCCTGGCCGTGATCGTCGAAATGCTGGCCGGGGCGCTGACCGGCGGCGGCACGCTGCATGACCACAACTGGGCGCGCAACACGATCACCAACAACATGCTCTCGGTGATCATCGATCCCGCCAAGCTGGGCGGCGCCGAGACCTGGCGGCAGGAACTGGCCACCTTCGTGAAATGGGTGAAGGCCTCGCCTGCCGCGCCTGGCGTGGATCAGGTGCTGGTCGCCGGCGAGCCTGAACGCAACACCAAGGCCAAACGCCTGGCCGAGGGCATCCCCATCGACACCAATACCTGGAACGAGATCATCGCCGCCGGAAAATCGGTCGGCGTCGGCCCGGACCAGACCAATGCCGCTGCCGGCCTAGCTTGAGGATAAGACGATGAGCGCCAAGATCGACGAAGCTGCTGCACGCCTGCGCCAGGCCGAGGAAACCAACACCCCCTGCGCGCCCATCCGCGACCTGTTTGCCGAGGGCGATCTGAACGCGGCCTATGCGGTGCAAGCGGTGAACCGCGCGCATTGGCTGAAGACCGGCCGGCAGCTGATCGGCCGCAAGGTGGCCGTCAGCGCCAAGGCGGCACAGAAGGCCATGGGCTTGAGCGAGCCGGCCTACGGCATGCTCTATGCCGATATGCTGATGGGGGATGGCGACGAGGTGGCGGTTGACCGCGTGATGCAGCCGCGCCTGGAAGGCGAAGTGGCGGTGGTGCTGGAGCGCGATCTGGTGATGGAGCGGCCGACGCTGGTGGATGTGCTGCGTGCTGTCGCCTATGTCGTGCCCGCCATTGAAGTGGTGGGCTGCCGCATCGCGCAGCTCAATACCAAGGCGGTCGATCTGATCGCGGACAATGCAGGCAGCGGCACCTTCGTGCTGGGCGCCACGGCGCGCAAGCTGGACGGCCTCGATCTGCGCCGCATGACCATGACAATGACCAAGAACGGCGAACAGGTGGCCAGCGGCACCGGTGCGCTGGTGGCGGGCGCCCCGCTGCACGCCCTGGCCTGGCTGGCGGCGCGCATGGTGAAGGACGAATTGCCGCTCAAGGCGGGCGATGTGGTGATGACTGGCACCTTCTTCCCGATGCTGCCGGCCTCGCCCGGAGACCGCATCGAAGTGCATGCAGAAGGCCTGGGCCGCTGCGAAGTCAGCTTCGCGGCATGAGTTTCCGCATCCGCGCCGCCACCGACGAGGACCGCCCGGCTCTGCTGGAGCAGGCCTGGCAGCTCAACATCTACGAAGAGCCGATCTCGCATGACCGGCGCATCGACAAGACCGGTGCGGAAGACACACTGCAGGCGACGCTAAACCGTGTCGCCAAGAGCGGCGGCACGGTGCTGGTGGCCGAGATGGACGGACGCGTGGTCGGGCATCTCTTCCTCAGTTTCGAGACCCATCCGATCTATGTGCGGCCGGAACTGCGCCCTTACGCCTATATCGCCGAATTGTTCATCCGCGAGGAAGCGCGCGACCGTGGCATCGGGCGGGCGCTGGTGGCGGAAGCCGAACGCATCGCCGCCGAACGCGGCATGGACAAGATCATGATTGGTGTGCTGGCCGGCAACACCATGGCCGAGGAAGCTTATGCCCGCTATGGCTTCCGGCCTTACTCCCATGAACTGGTGAAACCGATCAAACGCTGAAACAGGGCCCGAGCGCCCCTCTCCTAGCGACAGGCTGGACGCCACCATAACGCTGCCATCATAATCCCGGCAGCAATGACGGGAGGAAACTCATGGCGATGCGCGCCATCGAATTGCACGGCTTTGCGCTCGATCAGCTGAAGATGGCCGAACGGCCGCAACCCGCGCCTGGCCCCGGCGAAGCGGTGGTGCGAGTGAGGGCCTGCTCGCTGAATTTCCGGGACTGGCTGCTGGTTCAAGGTGTTTACAATCCGAAGCAGAAATTGCCGGTGATTCCGGTCTCCGACGCCGCCGGGGATATCGTCGCCGTCGGCGAGGGCGTGACCGCATTCAAGGCCGGCGACCGCGTGCTGGGCCATTTCATGCCAACCTGGCTGTCGGGCGAGCCAAGCGTGGAGAAATTCAGCGCCGGCATCGGCAGCCCGAACGATGGCTGGCTCTGCGAATACCGCAGCTTCCCCGCCAACGCCCTGGCGAAGATCCCCGAACATCTTTCTTATGAGGAGGCGGCGACCCTCCCCTGCGCCGCGCTGACCGCCTGGAGCGCCATCGTCACGCTGGGGCAGGTTAAGCCGGGCGATCGCGTGCTGGTGCAAGGCACCGGCGGCGTGGCCCTGTTTGCCCTGCAATTCGCCAAGCTTGCCGGCGCTGAGGTGATCGTTACCTCTTCCAGCGACGCCAAGCTGCAGAAAGCCAAAGCGCTTGGCGCCGACCATGGCATCAACTACCGCGACAATCCTGAATGGGGGCGCGTGGCACGGGCGATCAGCGGCGGCCAGGGACTGGATCACATCATCGAATTGGGCGGCGCGGATACGCTGATGCAATCGATCCGCGCAATCAGGCCAGGCGGCATGATCAGCATGATCGGCGTGCTTTCCGGCCCGCGGCCCGAAATCCATCTGCCGCTGGTGGTGATGCAGCAGCTGCGGCTGCAAGGCATTACCGTCGGCAGCAAGGAAGGACTGGACGCTATGCTGCGCGCCATAGACGTTTCCAAGATGCATCCGGTGCTGGACCGAAGCTTCGACTTCTCGGAAACCGGCGTGCGCGCGGCCTATGCCCATATGGGCGAAGGCCAGGCCTTTGGAAAGATCGTGATCGTCTTCTAAAAAATTCAGTTCAGCGGCGTGCTGCGCGCCCTGTCCTCGCCGACCGGCGCGGGCGGCGCATGAGAGGATGTGATCATCCCCAGCAGCATTCCGCCAGCGAAGGCGAGAAACGCGAAGATCAGCCCTGCGAAGTAAACCTGTTCGGCGGTCGACATGGGACACCTCCGTGCCGGGTTCTATACGCGCTGAGGCAAGCTTCGGTTCCCGCCGCGCTGGCCCGCATTCCCGGCCCAACGGGCATAGACGGATAGATGAGGCCGGGGATGACAACAGTGATCCTCGGCATAAGGGAGAAGTGGCTGATTTCCCTGGACAAGCCTCGGGTTGTTCCGCGCCGCTGGACGCCTTTATTCCGGCAGCTACCCCGGGAAACAGGAGGCCCGGGTGTTGGCTTTTGCCCCTGACGCCATTATCTCTGGTTCCAATCGCTTAGCTGTACTGTCCACCTCAACCGAAGAAGACCGCGTCATGGATCTTGGAGCCAAACCCGCTTCCTCCGCCGCCACGCCGGCAGCCGGTGCCGGCGACCTGGTAAAGGACGCTGATATCACCACCTTCATGCAGGACGTCATCCAGGCCTCCATGCAGGTACCCGTGCTGGTCGACTTCTGGGCCCCCTGGTGCGGCCCCTGTAAGCAGCTGGGCCCGGCGCTGGAAAAGGTGGTCAGGGCCGCCAACGGCAAGGTGAAGCTGGTCAAGGTCAATATTGACGAGCCGAAGAACCAGCCGCTCGCGCAGCAGCTGCGCATTCAGTCGATTCCGGCCGTCTATGCCTTCTCGAAGGGCCAGCCGGTGGATGGTTTCGTCGGCGCTCTGCCGGAAAGCCAGTTGAAGAAATTCGTCGAGGGCCTGGCCGGCGGCGCGCTGGAAGGCGACGTCGCTGGGCAGATGCTGGAGCAGGGCAAGGCCGCGATGGCCGAGCAGGATTGGACCGGTGCGGCGCAGGCGTTTTCTGCTGTGCTGGGCGAGGAGCCGGAGAATCCGACCGCGCTCGGCGGCCTGGCACGCGCCCTGATCGGCATGGGCGAGATCGACCACGCCAAGGAAGTGCTGGCCGATCTGCCGGCCAATATCGCCAACCACGCCGATATCGCTGCTGCCCGTTCGGCGCTGGAGCTGCAGGAGCAATCGGCGGGCGCCGCCGATCAGCTC
>Ga0065720_1000029_pt1 | contig 105712 bp, 88 predicted proteins | sample Thericmetagenome_FD_59107 | JGI IMG/M metagenome (GOLD analysis project Ga0065720, IMG submission 59107) | Thermophilic microbial communities from the Joint Bioenergy Institute, California, USA of rice/straw/compost enrichment - eDNA_2 v2... | ecosystem: Engineered > Solid waste > Grass >...
GGAGAAGTTCGACTACACCAAGGGCTACAAGTTCTCCACCTACGCCACCTGGTGGATCCGCCAGGCCATCACCCGCGCCATGGCCGACCAGGCCCGGACCATCCGCATCCCGGTCCACATGGTCGAGCAGGTCAACCGGATGGTTCGGACCCGCCGTGACCTCGCCGCCACCCTCGGCCGGGAACCGAGCATCGCCGAGATCGCCGCCGCGCTGGGCGTGCCGGAGTTCCAGGTGCTCGAACTCATCTCGTACGACCGCGAGCCGGTCAGCCTGGACCAGGCGGTCGGCGAGGACGGGGAGAGCGCGCTCGGCGACTTCGTCGCCGCGGTGGACCCGCGGGAGGAACCCGGCGACTCCGCCTCCCAGGGCATGCTCCGCAACGAGGTGGAGATCGTCCTCGCCACCCTCTCGCAGCGTGAGCAGGCGGTGATCCGGCTCCGCTTCGGTCTCGACGACGGTCGGCAGCGCACCCTCGACGAGGTGGGCCGGGAGTTCGGTCTCTCCCGGGAACGGATCCGGCAGATCGAGAAGATGACGCTGCACAAGCTGCGTCACCCCTCCCGGGCGGAGCGTCTGGAGGCCTACGCGGGCTGACGCACCGGCGGGGGACCGGTCGCGCGAGCGGCCCCCGCCGGTGTGCCCGCCCACGCGGACGGCCCCGCGCGGCGGGTCAGCCACCGACCGCCAGATCGCGGCGGCGGAAGAGAACCAGGCCCGCCCCGGCCAGCGCCACCGCGACGAGCGACAACACCACCGTTGGCGTCACGGCGGGATCGTCGGCCGGCACCGCCGGCAGGTGGGTGAACGGCGAGATGTTCAGCACCGGCTGGGGCACCTCCAGCAGCGTCCCGAGCTGACCGAACAGGACACAGACCAGCAGGGCCGACCAGGCGAGCGCCACCGACCACCGGGGCAGCAGCGGACCGCCCTCGACCTCTTCGCCGCGCAGGGCTACCAGCGCACCTCGCTGCGGGCGATCGCCGATCGGCTCGGACTGACCAAGGCCGCCATCCTCTACCACTTTCCCGCCAAGGAAGACCTGCTGCTGGCGCTGCTCGAGCCGATGCTGTCCGACCTGGAGGCCAGCGTGTCGCGGGCGGCCCGCCTGCCGTGGCCGGCGGCCCGCTGGGCGGCCATCGAGGGTTGGCTGGACACCCTGCTCGCCCACCGCCGCCCGCTCGGCATGCTCCTGCACGACCTGTCGGCGATCCGGCACCGCCACACCCTCGCCCGGATGCTGTCGATCGCCCGGCAGGCGTACGACCTGGTCGCCGGGGCGGACGCGACCCGGATCGAACGCGTCCGCGCGGTCCAGGCGATCGCGATGTTGGGCGATCCGGTCGTCTTCTTCGCCGACGTGCCCGTCGACGAGCTGCGCGCGGAGATGCTCGACGGGGTCGCCCGCCTGCTGGGCGAGGTGCCGCCGGGTGCGCCGGCCGGCGGCGGCACGCGTCCGGCGGACCGGCCGGACCCGCCGTCGGGGACGCCACCGACGGCGACCCCCGCCCTCACGGGCGCCGGGGGTCGGGGAGCGCCGGGCCGGCGGCGCGCCGCCGGCCGTCCCCGGGCGATGAGCGGCGAGCAGATCCGGCGGGCCCGGGCCCTGTACGCCGCCGGCACGCACACCGTGCCGCAGATCGCCGCGATCCTCGGTGTCTCCCGGGCCACCGTGTACCGGTACCTGCGTCCCGCCGAACAACCCGTCGAACCCGTTTCTGAGACGGGTTCTGACACGGATTCGAGACATTTCTGAGACGACGGGCGTGGTGACGAGGTGCCCCCGTCGGGCCTCCCGTCCCGACGGGGGCACGGGCGGGTATACCCGCCGGCCACGACGAGGTCGAATCCGCGGGCCGACGCGGAGTCGGGTCTGGTGGTCGGGCGGATACCGGACGGCTCAGGACGCCGAATCCTGCCGGCTGCCGGCCGACGGGTCCAGCGGGTCCAGGCCGTGCAGGGGAAACACCGCCCTGCGCGTGGCCAGGATCGCCCGGTCCACCGCGTCCGGCTCACCGGTCGGCTGCCACGGCTCGTACGACACGTCGGCGTCGTCGGTCATCCGCAACGGCACCTCCCGACCGGGCCGACGCGACCGGGCCAGCGACCGCCACGCCGGTGGGGTCAGCGTGCCCGGATCGACCGGCTCGCCCGTGGCCACCGCGAGCAGGTGACACCACGCCCGGGGCACCACCTCGACGAGCGCGTAACCACCCCCACCGGTGGCCACCCAGCGCCCGCCGCAGAGCTCGTCGGCGAGGGCCCGCAACGCGAGGTAGCCGGCGCGCTGCCCGTCCACGCTCAGCCGCAGGTCGGCGAGCGGATCCAGACGGTGACTGTCGGCACCGCACTGGGNGACGAGGATCTGTGGCCGAAACGCCCGCAGCAGCGGCGGAACGACGGCGTGGAAGGCGCGCAGCCATCCGGCGTCGCCGGTGCCCGGCGGCAGGGGAACGTTCACCGCGCTCCCCTCGGCGCCCGGCCCACCGATCTCGTCGGAGANCCCCGTGCCCGGGAAGAGCGCCAGCGGCGTCTCGTGCAGGCTGACGGTCAGCACCCGGGGGTCCTCGTAGAACACCTGTTGTACGCCGTCGCCGTGGTGGACGTCGACGTCGACGTAGGCCACCCGGTCCGCCCCGAGGTCGAGCAGCCGGGCGATCGCCACGGCCGGGTCGTTGTAGACGCAGAAGCCGGCCGCGCGGCTCGGCATGGCGTGGTGCAGTCCACCCGCGACGTTGACCGCCCGCCGGGCCGTGCCCCGCCAGACCGCCTCGGCGGCCGCCAGGCTGGNGCCCGCGACCAGCGCGCTCGCCTCGTGCATCCCATCGAAGATGGGATTGTCCGAGGTGCCCAGACCGTACCCGGAGAAGAGCGGATCGTGCGGGGCGGCGCGCACCGCGTCCAGGTAGTCCGGTCGGTGCACCCGGGCCAACGCGGCGTCGTCGGCCGGGGCCGGGGCGACCAACCGGACACCGGGACGGTCGAGGATACCCAGTTCGCGGGCGAGCGCGATGGTCAACTCCACCCGGACCGGGTCGAGTGGATGATCGCCCAGGTCGTACGCCAGCAGGCTCTCATCCCAGATCACCACCGTGCCATCCGACATGGCGCCCATCGTCGCACGCCGACCGCCCGTCGGCGGCGAGCGCGCGTCGAGGCGCCACGTGGGATCGTCGGCTCACCCCTCTCCGGTCGCCACGGGACGCCGGGGATCGGTGATCCAGTCGCTCCACGAGCCCACGTACAGGGCGGCGTCGGGATAGCCGGCGACGTTGAGTGCCAGCACCGCCTGCGCGGCGGTCACCCCGGACCCGCAGTACGCCCCGACGGGCACCCCGGGTCGGACCCCGGCCTCGGCGAACCGGGCCCGCAGGGCGTCGGGAGGTGCCAGGCGGCCGTCCTCGCCGACGTACTCGGTGGCCGGCAGGTTGACCGCGCCCGGGATGTGACCCGCGACCGGGTCGACCGGCTCGGTCTCGCCGCGGTAGCGGGGCGCCGCCCGGACGTCGAGGAGCACGCCGTCGACGGCCCGGGCCGCGGCCGCCTCGGCGTCGAGGGTCGGCATACCGCCCGGCCGTACCGTGAAGTCACCCTCCGGCGGCGCCGCGGTTTCCGTCGTCACCGGCAGCCCGGCGGCGCTCCAGGCCCGGTACCCGCCCTCCAGCACCCGGACCTGCCGGTGCCCGGCCCAGCGCAGGGTCCACCAGGCCCGGGCCGCGGCCAGCCCGTCGCCGCCGTCGTAGGTGACCACGGGCCGGTCGGTCCGGACCCCGGCGGCACGCAGCGCACGCTGCAGCGCGGCCGGGTCGGGCAACGGGTGCCGCCCGCCGGCCCCCGGTGCGCCGCAGAGCTCCGCGTCGAGGTCGAGATAGACCGCGCCGGGGAGGTGACCGGCGAGGTAGTCGGCGCGGCCGGGCGGTCCGCCGAGCCGCCACCGGACGTCCAGCAGGGTGGGCGGGGTGTCGGAGGCCAGCTCCGCGGCGAGGNGGTGGGGATCTACGAGAATGGTTTCGGACACGGGGTCCAGTCAACACCATCGGACACGGCGGCGCCCGGACGCGCCAGGGCCGGGTGTCGGTGTCCCGGGGTACCATCGTGTCCGGAGGACCGCGGACGTGAACCACCTTGTCGAAAACACCGAGGGTGCAGTCACCTTCGCCAGCGGGAAGGGGTGAAGGTGACCAAGACGGATCTCGTTGACACCACCGAGATGTACCTGCGCACCATCCTCGAACTCGAGGAGGAGGGTGTGCCGCCGCTGCGTGCCCGCATCGCCGAGCGCCTGCGGCAGAGCGGTCCGACCGTCAGTCAGACCGTCGCCCGGATGGAGCGCGACGGGTTGTTGACCGTCGAGGACGACCGGCACCTGCGGCTCACCGAGACGGGGCGGGCACAGGCGATCGCCGTCATGCGCAAGCACCGGCTGGCCGAGCTGCTGCTCGTCAACGTGATCGGCATGCCGTACGAGGAGGCCCACGAGGAGGCCTGCCGGTGGGAGCACGTGATGAGCGACAAGGTGGAGCGACGCGTCTACGAACTGCTCAACCGCCCCACCCGGTCGCCGTACGGCAATCCGATCCCCGGGCTGGAGGCACTGGTCTCCAACGCCGACGTGGCCTCCGAGGCACCGAGCGAGAGTGAACGCAACCTCGCGTTCCCCGGTCTGAGCGGCCCGGTGGTCGTCCGGCGGATCTGTGAGAGCGTCCAGACGGACGCGGACGTGCTGCGCCAGCTGCACGCGGCGGGCGTCGACCCGGGGGCCACGGTCACCGTCGCCCAGGAACGCGACGGGGTGATCATCGACCGTTCCGGGGACAGGGTCAGGCTGCCGCGCGAGGTCGCCTCCCGGGTCTTCGTCACCGCCGCCTGAGCCCGGCCCGCCCCGGCGAGCCCGGCCCCCGGAAGGGCTGCGGCTCCCTCAGAGGCTGCTGGTGTCGATCTTCTTGGCCAGGGTGACCAGTTTGCCCGCGAACTCGTCGAGGTCCGCCTGCTCGCCGTCCTTGGCGAAGGTGTAGCGCAGGTTGACGAGGCGGCCGTTACCGGTCAGCCAGCCGACCTCCACGCCGGGCCCCGAGTTCTTGGCCGCCTTGATCGTCGCCCGGTACGCGGCCTTGCCGAGCCCTTTGACGGACTTGCCGCCCCGCGGCACCACCTCGTCGGCGAAGACGCCGGCGTCGGCCGTGGTCGGGCTCACCGCCAGGGCGAGTTCCGGCCCGCCGGCGGCCTCGGTCCGGGCGACGCAGGTGTCCGTCTTGCCGTGCCGGCTCGCCGCCGAGACCTCGAAGCGTACGCCGATGGCCTCCTCGATCACCGGATAGTCCAGCAGCTGGCAGGCGCCACCGGCCGCAGCCGCCGGAAGCCGGACCACCTCCGGGGCCGGGAGGGTCGCCGGGGGCGGTGCGGAGTCGTCGCCACAACCGGCGAGCAGCAACAGTCCGGCGCCGATCAGGCCGAGTCGCCCGCGCATCTGTCACCCTCCGTCCGACCCGGCCGTCTGCCGGGAACCCGTCGCACACCGTACGGCCTCGACGCGGGCGAGGGAAACTCCACCCGCCGGGTCGGCCCGTCCACCGTCGCGGGCACACCGCCGTCCGTGGCCACGGTCGTGCGGGGCCGGCCCGGAACCACCCGGCGCCGTGTCCGCGGTGGTCCGCGGCGCCCGTCGACATCGGATCGACGGGCGCGGGACGGCCGGGACGGGTCGTCGACGTACGGACAGTGCCGGCAGTCCCGCCCACGACAGGTGCCGCACCGACCCGCCGCCNGGGCGGAGGAAGCCCGGACACCGCGGCGCACGACCCCGCCGCGAGGACCGCCCGACCCGCTGCGGGGTCGGGCGGTCGCGACGTCGGGCGGCACGGCCAGCCTCGCGGCCGTCACGGTCACGGCCACCGGCCGGCACCGCGGGCGACCGCGTAGCGGCCGTGCCGCCGCGCCGGTGTCAGCTGCACCCGGAGGTCGAACCGCAGCCCTCGCAGACGTAGCAGCTGCCGGCCGGGCGCATCTTCGTGCCGCAGGTGAAGCAGAGCGGGGCGTCGGCCGCCTTGCCGAGCACCGCCTCCATCAGCTCCGTGGAGGAGCCGACCCGGGGTGCCGGCCGCTCCGCCGCCGACTCGGCCGGCTGCTCCGCCGACCCCGACCCGGCGGCCTGCCCCGGCCTGGACGAACCGGACTCCGCCGACTCCGCCGGCTTCGACACCGGCGCCGAGGCGGCCATGCCCGCCATGTCCACCGAGCCCTCCGCCTCCGCCCGCAGTTGCGCGGCCCGTTCCTTGGCGGTGAAGATGCCCAGCTCCGCCCGCCGCTCGTACGGCAGGTAGTCCAGGGCCAGCCGCCGGAAGATGTAGTCCACCACCGAGGTGGCGAGCCGGATGTCCGGGTCGTCGGTCATCCCGGCCGGCTCGAACCGCATGTTGGTGAACTTCGCGACGTACGTCTCCAGCGGCACCCCGTACTGCAGACCGATCGAGATGGCCACCGAGAAGGCGTCCATCACCCCGGCCAGCGTCGAACCCTGCTTCGACATCTTGAGGAAGACCTCGCCGAGACCGTCGTCGGGGTACGACGAGGCGGTGAGGTATCCCTTCGCCCCGCCGACGGTGAACGACACGGTCGACGAGGGCCGCTTCTTCGGCAGCCGCCTGCGCACCGGCCGGTACTCGACGACCTTCTCCGGTTCCGCCGCCTTCTCCGTCGCGGCCGTCCCCTTCTTGGCCGCGGAGAGCGGCTGGCCGACCTTGCAGTTGTCACGGTAGATCGCCAGCGCCTTGAGGCCGAGCTTCCAGCCCTCGAAGTAGATCTGCTCGACGTCCTCGACGGTCGCCGACTCCGGCATGTTGACCGTCTTGGAGATCCCGCCCGAGATGAACGGCTGGATCGCCGCCATCATCCGGACGTGCCCCATCGGGGCGATCGGCCGCTCGCCCATCGCGCAGTCGAAGACCGGGTAGTGCTCCTGCCTGAGCCCGGGCGCACCCACCACGTGGCCGTGGTCGGCGATGAACTCCACGATCGCCTCGACCTGCTCCTCCGGATAGCCGAGGCTGCGCAGCGCACGCGGCACGGTCTGGTTGACGATCTGCATCGATCCGCCGCCGACCAGCTTCTTGAACTTGACCAGCGCCAGGTCCGGCTCGACCCCGGTGGTGTCGCAGTCCATCATCAGCCCGATGGTTCCCGTCGGCGCCAGCACGCTGGCCTGCGAGTTCCGCCACCCGTACTTCTCGCCGAGCTTGTTGCCCAGGCTCCACTGCTTCGTCGCCTCGCGGACGATCTCGGCGGCGACCGCGCCCACCGGCCGGATCGCGTCGTTGGCGGCGGCGTGCTTACGCATCACCCGCTTGTGCGGCTCCGCGTTGCGGGCGTACCCGTCGTACGGGCCGACGACGGCGGCCAGCTCGGCCGAACGGCGGTACGCCGTGCTGGTCATCAGCGAGGTGATGGCGGCCGCCAGCGACCGGCCCGCCTCGGAGTCGTACGGCAGGCCGGAGGCCATCAGCAGCGCCCCGAGGTTGGCGTAGCCGATACCGAGCTGCCGGTAGGCCCGGGTGGTCTCGGCGATCTTCTCCGTCGGGAAGTCGGCGAAGCAGATCGAGATGTCCATCGCGGTGATGACCAGCTCGACCGACCTGACGAACCGCTGCACGTCGAAGCCACCGTCGGCGCGGAGGAACTTCATCAGGTTCAGCGACGCCAGGTTGCACGAGGAGTTGTCCAGGTGCAGGTACTCGGAGCACGGGTTGGAGGCGGTGATCCGGCCGGTCTCCGGGCAGGTGTGCCAGTCGTTGATGGTGTCGTCGTACTGCAGGCCGGGGTCGGCGCACTCCCAGGCGGCCTGGGCGATGGTCCGGAACAGCTTCTTGGCGTCGACCGTCTCGATCACCGAGCCGTCCAGCCGGGCGCGCAGGTCGAACGTGCCGCCGTCCTGCACCGCCCGCATGAACTCGTCGGAGACCCGGACCGAGTTGTTCGCGTTCTGGTACTGGACGCTGACGATGTCGGCGCCGCCGAGGTCCATGTCGAAGCCGGCGNCGCGCAGCGCCCGGATCTTGTGCTCCTCCCGGGCCTTGGTGAGGACGAACTCCTCGATGTCCGGGTGGTCGACGTCGAGGATGACCATCTTGGCCGCCCGCCGGGTCGCGCCCCCGGACTTGATGGTGCCCGCACTGGCGTCCGCACCACGCATGAAGCTGACCGGGCCGGAGGCCGTGCCGCCGCTGGAGAGCAGCTCCTTGGAGGAGCGGATCCGGGAGAGGTTCACCCCGGAGCCCGAGCCGCCCTTGAAGATCAGCCCTTCCTCCTTGTACCAGTCGAGGATCGAGTCCATCGAGTCCTCGACGGAGAGGATGAAACACGCGCTGACCTGCTGCGGCGAGGTGGTGCCGACGTTGAACCAGACCGGCGAGTTGAAGCTGAAGACCTGGTTCAGCAGCATCCAGGTCAGCTCGTGCTCGAAGATCTCGGCGTCGGCCGCGCTGGCGAAGTAGCCGTGCTTCTCCCCCGCCGCCCGGTAGGTCTTCNCCACCCGGTCGATGAGCTGCTTCAGCGACCACTCCCGCTCCGGGGTGCCGACCGCGCCCCGGAAGTACTTCGTGGTCACGATGTTGGCGGCGTTGACGCTCCAGAACTCCGGGAACTCCACCCCGCGCTGCTCGAAGTTGACCGAGCCGTCCCGCCAGTTCGTCATCACGACGTCCCGGCGCTCCCAGGTGACCTCGTCGTACGGGTGAACCCCCTCGGTGGTCCAGACCCGCTCGATCTTCAGGCCGCCCGCCGCTCGGGACCGTGACCTACCTGTCGCCACACCATCCCCCGACATCTCATCCGCCCCCTTACGCACGCACGACCGTCCGCCGTGCGCCGCCTTCGATCTCGAAAACCGACAGAAAACAGTTGGCCGCTAGTTGGCCGGTGTCGCGGTGGGACCCGTGGTCCCGGCACCCGNTTCCGCGCCGTCCCCCGGGCCACGGACCGTCGCCGCCGCGCGCAGCGCCCGAATCTCCCGCTCGAAGTCGTCCAACGACTCGAACGACCGGTACACGCTGGCAAAGCGCAGGTAGGCGACCTCGTCCAGTTCCCGCAGCGGTCCGAGTATGGCCAGACCCACCTCGTGACTGGGCACCTCGGCCGCGCCCTTGGCGCGAACCGTCTCCTCCACCCGTTGGGCCAGCAGCGCGATCGCGTCGTCGTCCACCGGGCGGCCCTGACACGCCTTGCGTACCCCACCGATGATCTTCGTCCGGCTGAACGGCTCCGTGACGCCGCTCCGCTTGACCACCGCCAGGACGGCTTCCTCGACGGTGGTGAACCGCTTGCCGCACTCAGGACAGGCCCGGCGTCTGCGGATCAGCTGGCCGTCGTCGGCCTCCCGCGAGTCGACCACCCGGGAGTCGGGGTGCCGACAGTACGGGCAGCGCATCGCCGACCCTCCTTCCGCCGCCGCGGCCGACTCGTGCCCGTCCGCCTCAAGGCAGCCGGCAGCCGCGGGTCTGCCACACGTGTGGCGCCCGCTGGTGCTCCGTCTGTGAAGCGGTGGGTAGTGAACCCCAACCTATGGGCAACTTACAGCCATGTGACTACTACATCTAGGGGNCGACCGTAGACCCCAGGCGGGCCGAGGTCAAGTTCACGGGGCGTGGCGAGGCCCGCACATTCAACCAGCCGGCCCGGCCGACGGTTACCCGCCGGCGGACGGAATCAGCCGGACGATCCCTGGCGCGCCGGGGTCGGCCGTGCCCGTCACCCCGTCCCGACGACGCCCCGTTCGGAGCCGGCGTCGGCGGCCCGGGACGCCGGGGACAGCACCGCGGCAGCCGCGACCACGAGCAGGAGCAGAAGAATCGTCACGACGGCCCGACCCCGGCGGGTCAGCCGCACCCGACCGCCCCGGGAAGCCCTCGGAACCCCCGCCGCACCCATGGCCGACCTCCAGTTTCGAACACAGGTTCTAATTCCGCGGCCGTACGATGGTTTACCAGAACAGGTGTTCGATGTCGAGCATTACGACCCGACACGCCGAGGCGAATGTCGTACAGATGTTTGAAACTGTGTGATCTCACCGATACGGTCGTGGCCATCGACACCGGCTCGGCGCCGTCCGGGCGGCGTCGACCCCGCACGACGCACCGAGAGCCGCCAGCGGCGGCGCACCCGCCACCAGGGAGGACGACGTGTCGACCGACGACCGGCCGAGCCGGCCGACAACCCAGAAGAGCGCCGTTTCGAGCAGCCGCACCGGCCGACGTGTCGCGAGGCGTGCCCGGGACGGTGCCCCGGCCGTGCGCGCCGTCACCCCCGTGGTGGGCACCTTCCCCGACCGGGGCACCGCCGACCTCACCACGCGGCAGCGGCGCATCCTCGACTTCATCCGGGACTGGGTCGAGCGGTACGGCTATCCGCCCAGCGTGCGGGAGATCGGGGAGGCGGTCGGGCTGGTCTCGCCGTCCAGCGTCGCCTACCAGCTCAAGGAGCTGGAGCGGAAAGGTTTCCTGCGCCGCGATCCCAACCGTCCCCGGGCGGTGGACGTACGGCCACCGAGCGAGCTGGTCGACGACGACGCCTCGCGCACCCAGCGTCCCGCCCCGGCCTACGTACCGTTGCTCGGCCGGATCGCCGCCGGCGGCCCGATCCTCGCCGAGCAGGCCGTGGAGGACGTCTTCCCCCTGCCGCGGGAACTGGTCGGCGAGGGCGAGGTGTTCATGCTCCAGGTCAAGGGCGACTCCATGCGTGAGGCGGCGATCTGTGACGGCGACTGGGTTGTCGTCCGGCGGCAGCCGACGGCGAACTCGGGGGAGATCGTCGCCGCGATGCTCGACGGCGAGGCGACGGTGAAGACCTACCGGCGCCGCGACGGACACGTCTGGCTCATGCCCCAGAACCCTGCCTTCGACCCCATCCCCGGCGACGACGCCACGATCATGGGACGGGTGGTGGCCGTCCTGCGCCGGCTCTGACGACGCTCGTCACGTACGGATCGGCCGCCGTCGGCGGCCGACGCCGTCCGTCCCCTCCGGCGCCCGGGTGGACGGTCCCGGAGGGTTTCAGACGGTTCCACGAGGGCTTCAGCGGTAGTCGTCGTCGGGCCACCCGGGCCGCTGGCGGGACGGCTCGTACGGGCCGCCGCCGCGCACGCCCGGGCCGCGCTGCCCCGAACCGGTCCAGGGCTGCTGGTCAGGGCCGGGCCGGCCGCCCCTCGGGGCCGGCGGCGCGCCGGCACCGTAGACACCGCCGCCACCGTCGCGCGGCTGCCCACCGTAGACGCCACCGCCGCCCGACCGGGGACGCCCTGCCGGCGCGCCGTCCGGACGGGGCCGACCCGCCGGCACACCCCGGTCCGGGGCGGGCGGGCCGCCGTACACCCCGCCGGAGGGCCGGCCACCGTACACCCCGGCCGCGGGCCGGGGACGGCCGACCGGCGCTCCCCGGTCCGGGGCGGGCGGGCCGCCGTACACCCCGCCGGAGGGCCGGCCACCGTACACCGCACCCCTGCCCCGGCCGCCGGCCGGCTCCAGGTCGTCGGCGGGCCGGTCGGCGCGGTAGCCCTGGCCGTAGCCCTCGGGGCCCTGGTGCCAGCCACGGTCGCGCTCGTCGCGCGCCGGCGGCCGGCCCACCGCCGGGTCACCACCGCCCGGCCGGGCCCGGCCGGCCCGCGGACCGGTGTCGTCGTCGCCCGCACCGCCGGTGCCCGACCCGTCGTCGGGCCGGCGCCGCGCCCGCAGGATGCCGAAGACGCCGAGCGCCACCAGCAACGTGCCGAGCACGCCGACCGCACCGATCAGGTAGGTGACGTCGTCGAGGGTGAGCGAGTCCGTCCAGGAACCACCCGACCCCGCCGCGTCCCTCTCGGCCGGCTCGGTGGCGGCCGCGGCCACGGTGGCCGGGGTGTAGCGCAGGATCGTCACGTCGATCTGCTCGTCGAGCGCGGCGACGTCGGAGACCGTCAGGAAGTACTTTCCGTCCGTGCTGTAGGCGATCGCCTCGCCGAACGGGTCCTCCAGCGGCGTCATCCGCGGTGTGCCGGTGGTCAGGGTCTTGACCAGGTCGCCGTCCTGGACGTCCCACTCGAAGGCGTCGGCGTAGGTGCGCACCGCGATCCGCTTGCCGTCCGGCGAGCGGGCCGCGCCGGTGATGGTCAGCCGGCCCGCCGCCGCGAACCGGTTGGGGGTCGTGGACTTCGGCAACGAGAACTCGCCGGCCTTCTCCAGGGGCACGCCCTCGGTGTTGTTCTTCCTCAGCTTCCCCGCCGGGCGGAAGATCTCCGCCTTGCCGGTCGTCTTCGTGATGATCAGCGGAACGTTGTCGTCCCCGATCAGCAGCGCCTCGGCGTCGCGTCGCTTCTCGTCGGGGTAGGCGAGCCGGTGGATGACCGGACGCGCGGACCCGTCCACCGGCATGCTCCACAACGCCACCGTGGAGCGCCGCTCGCTGCCGTTGTCCCCCGTGTCGGCGATCCACACCGTCTCGCCGTCGGGCGACAGCGCGAGGTCCTCCGGGTCGAACGGGCCGTTGCCACCGTACGCGACGGCCTTCCTGAGGCGGCACTTCTCGTCCAGCAGGAAGACGCGCTCGCGGCTCTCGTCCTCGCTCCCATCGTTGATCACGATGAAACCGTCGGCGGTGGCGATCAGCCCGGAGAGCTCGCGCATCCGCTCGTCGGTGATGGTGCACACCTTCTTGCCCGCCTCGGCGTACGCCGCCGTCGCGTCGGCACCGAGGCCGGCCCCGGCCAGGCCCAGGCCCAGCCCGAGCGCGCCGCAGCCGACCAGCACCGTGGAGAGGATTCGCCGCATTCGCTCAGTGTCGCATGCGGCGGCCGCGAACCGGCGCGGCAGCGTGATCAACCCAGGGTGGCCGTGTCGCGGTCGGCCACCCTCACCCCGCCGGCTCCCGGTACGGCGCGAGTTCCGCCGCGAGCGCCTCGTCGACCCGCACGTGGAGTCTCGTCCCCTCCGGCAGGTGCGCGGTGCCGAGCACCTCACCCTGCCGGTGCACCCGGGCCACCAGGTCGCCCCGGTCGTACGGGACGATCGCCCGCACCTCGACCGCCGGACGCGGCAGACGGGCCTCGATCGCCGCCCGCAGATCGTCGATCCCGCGACCGGTGCGCGCGGAGACGAAGACGGCGTCCGGCCACTCGCGTTTGAGCCTGAGCAGGGNCTCCTCGTCGGCCGCGTCGACCTTGTTGACCACCAGCAGTTCCGGAAGTCGGTCCGCACCGACCTCGGCCAGCACCTCCCGGACCGCGCGGACCTGGTCCTCCGGACTCGGGTGCGCGCCGTCGACGACGTGCACGATCAGATCGGCGTCGGCGACCTCCTCGAGGGTCGAGCGGAACGCCTCGACGATCTGGTGCGGCAGGTGCCGGACGAACCCGACGGTGTCGGCCAGCGTGTAGACCCGGCCATCCGACGTGTACGCGCGCCGCGTCGTCGGATCGAGGGTGGCGAAGAGGGCGTCCTCCACCAGGACCCCGGCGTTGGTGAGCCGGTTGAGCAGGCTCGACTTGCCCGCGTTGGTGTAGCCGGCGATCGCCACGGCCGGGATGTCGTTGCGGGTCCGCCGGGCCCGCTTGGTCTGCCGGACCGTGCGCATGGCCGCGATCTCGCGCCGCAGCCGGGCGATCCGGGACCGGATGCGGCGCCGGTCGGTCTCGAGCTTGGTCTCACCGGGACCCCGCAGTCCCACCCCGCCGGAGCCGCCACCACGCGCACTACCACCCGCCTGCCGGGACAGGCTCTCGCCCCAACCGCGCAGCCGGGGCAGCAGGTATTCGAGCTGGGCCAGCTCGACCTGCGCCTTGCCCTCCTTGCTCTTGGCGTGCTGGGCGAAGATGTCCAGGATCAGCGCGGTCCGGTCGATCACCTTGACCCTGGTGCGCTGTTCGAGGTTGCGCAGCTGGGACGGCGACAGCTCACCGTCGCAGATCACCGTGTCGGCCCCGGTGGCCATGACCACGGATCCCAGGTCGTCCACCTTGCCCCGACCGATGTAGGTGGCCGGGTCGGGGCGGCTGCGCCGCTGGATCAACCCCTCCAGCACCTGCGAGCCGGCGGTCTCGGCGAGCGCCGCGAGCTCGGCCAGGGAGTTCTCCGCGTCCGCGACGGTCCCCTCGGTCCAGACACCGACCAGGACCACCCGCTCCAGCCGCAGCCGCCGGTACTCGACCTCGGTGACGTCGGTGAGTTCGGTGGACAGACCCGCGACCCGGCGCAACGCGTGCCGGTCCTCCAGCTCCAGTTCGCCGGTGGTGACGTCATCGTCGGCGAGGACGATGGCGTCGGGATCCTCGTCCGCCAGCCGAACGGAGCTCTCCTGCTCTCGCAATCCGCCCTCCGGTCTGCTCGGCCCCGGCGCCGGTCGGCACCGTTCCTCACTCTTCCGCCGTTACCGCCCTGGTCCGGGGTGTCTGCTGGGTCCGGGGTGTCCGTCGCCTGTTCACCCCGTTTCACACCGTTTCCTCGGCAACGGTGGCTCCCATCGTGACACGTCGACCGGCCCGACGCACCTGACTATGTCCGGCCCGGTCGCCGTCGGCCGCTCCTCGGACGAGCGCCACCGCACCCGGCCGGATTACCCGCCGTCGCCTCCAAGACCCCCGGCCGATCCACCGCCAACCTGGCGTCGGGGTCGTTTCCGCCCGGACCTAGGGTGATCCCGTTACGTGGCAACCACCGCCGAGGCGCCAGCGGATTCCCCGCACCTCGGGCGGTCACAATGCTGACGGCGGCAACGACGCCGCGAAGGACGACGGAGGACGACGTGGGGATCACGCGACTGCCCAGTGCCGGCTTTTCGATCACCATCCGGATCGGCGTGACGGCGGACGCTTCGGCCATCGGCCGGCTGACCACCTGCGTCGGTGAGGCCGGCGCCATCGTCACCGCCCTCGACGTGGTCGAATCGGATCCCTCGACCGTGATCGTCGACCTCACCTGCGACACCGCGGACTCCAACCACGCCGACCAGGTGGTGCGGTCGTTGTCCGCCCTTGACGGGGTGGACGTCCGGAAGGTCTCCGACCGTACCTTCCTGCTCCATCTGGGTGGCAAGATCGAGGTCTCGCCCAAGGTGGCCCTGCGCACCCGCGACGAGCTGTCCCGGGCGTACACCCCCGGGGTCGCCCGGGTCTGCCTGGCCATCGCGGAGAACCCCCGCGACGCGCGGCGGCTGACCATCAAGCGGAACACGGTCGCGGTGGTCACCGACGGCTCCGCCGTCCTCGGGCTGGGCAACATCGGCCCGGCGGCGGCGCTGCCGGTGATGGAGGGCAAGGCAGCACTGTTCAAACGCTTCGGCGGGGTCGACGCCTGGCCGGTGGTGCTCGACACCCAGGATCCGGACGAGATCGTCTCGATCGTCCGGGCGATCGCCCCGCAGTACGGGGGCATCAACCTGGAGGACATCGCCGCGCCCCGTTGCTTCGAGATCGAAGCCCGGCTGCGCGAGCTGCTCGACATCCCGGTCTTCCACGACGACCAGCACGGCACCGCGATCGTCGTCCTGGCCGCGCTGACCAACGCGCTGCGCGTGGTGGGCAAGAAACTCTCGGACGTGCGGGTGGTGGTGTCCGGTGCCGGCGCCGCCGGCACGGCGATCATGAAGCTGCTGCTCCGCCAGGGCGNCGGCGACATCATCGCGTGTGACCGGCAGGGCGCCCTGCACCGCGGCCTGAGCGGACTGAACCCGGCCTGGCAGTGGCTGGCCGAGCACACCAACCAGGACAACTACGCCGGCGACCTACGCGGCGCGCTGCGCGGTGCGGACGTCTTCATCGGGGTGAGTGCCCCCAACCTGCTGACCGGGGAGGACATCAAGACCATGGCCCCGGACGCGATCGTCTTCGCGCTGGCCAACCCGGACCCCGAGGTGGACCCCCGGGAGGCCCGCAAGTACGCGGCGGTGGTCGCCACCGGCCGGTCCGACCAACCGAACCAGATCAACAACGTCCTCGCCTTCCCCGGAGTGTTCCGGGGCATGCTCGACGCGCACGCCGAGGAGTTCACCGAGGAGATGGCGATCGCGGCCGCCCGGGCCATCGCGGACGTCGTCGGCGCGGACCGGGTCAACCCCACGGTCATCGTGCCGAGCGTCTTCGACGCCCGGGTCGCGCCGGCGGTGGCCGCGGCGGTCCGGGCCGCGACCCACCACCCCGCTCCCCCGCCGGCCGCCGATCCCGGTCCCGCCGACCTGCCGGAGGTGGCCGCCGAGGCCGCGGCGCCGGCCAACCCGCTCTCCAGCTGACCGATCCCGGTTTCGACAGGCGCCCGTCCGGTCGTCTCCGCCACGAGCCCGGGCCGGCAGACCCCGGACTGGCGCCCACCGGTGTTCGCAGCCCACCGGTGTCACGCACGAGCCCGCGACGGTGGGCCGCCGCCGGTGTGGCGCGCACGGGCCCGCCCCCCCCCGCACAGCCGACCGGACGCGGGCATCGGGCAACGGCACGGCCCGTCGGGGCCGACGCCTGCCCGGTGCCCGTGGCGGTCAACCGACGGTGAGGGCGGCGAGGTCCACCTCGCCCCGGGCGACCAGCACCGCCGGCCCCGCGAGCCAGCAGCTGTACTGGTCCAGCGTCACCGTCAGCCGGCCGCCCGGTACGTCGACCGCCACCACCCCGGCGTGGCGGCCGGCCTTCCGGAGCACGGCCGCCGCCACGGCGCAGGCACCCGAGCCGCAGGAGAGCGTCTCCCCCGAGCCCCGCTCGTGGACCCGCATCCGGACGTGCAGGTCCACGCCCGCCACCGGCTCCGCCGGCGTGACGAACTCGACGTTCACACCGGCGGGAAAGACCGCCGGGTCGAACCCGGGCGCCCGGGTGAGGTCCAGGGCCGCCAGCTCGACGCCCCGAGGCAGCACACAGACCAGGTGGGGATTGCCGCAGTCCACCGCCGTTCCCGGCAGGNTCAGCCCACCGACGGTGGCGACGCCCTGGCCGGTGATCCGGGGTGCGCCCAGGTCGACGGCGAGCTCCTCGGCACGGACCTCGACCCGGACCACGCCGGCGCGGGTGGCGACCGGCAGGGTGCCGTCGACCGGCCCGGCGAGGTCGTGGGTCGTCAGGTACCGGGCGAACACCCGGACCCCGTTGCCGCACATCTCGGCGAACGAGCCGTCGGCGTTCCAGTAGTCCATGAACCACTCGGCCGCACCGGCGTACGCGACCGCCTCCGGATGCCTGGCCGCCCGGACCACCCGCAGCACACCGTCGGCGCCGACACCGCGCCGCCGGTCGCAGAGCGCGGCCACGAGCGCCGGAGTCAGCCCGAGCCGTCCGTCGGGATCGAGGAGGATGACGAAGTCGTTGCCGGTGCCGTGGCCCTTGGTGAACTGCACGCCCCTCATCTTCGCCGAGCCTCGGCGAGCAACGCCACGGCGGTCTCGACCAGGTCCTCGCGGGCCGCGTCGAGCCAGGTTATCCGGGGATCGCGCCGGAACCACGAACGCTGGCGGCGGACGAACCGCCGGGTGGCGCGGACCGTCTCGTCCCGGGCCTGCGCCTCGGTCAGCTCTCCGTCGAGCATGCGGAGCACCTGCTGGTAGCCGAGGGCACGGCTGGCCGTCCGGCCCTCGCGTAGCCCCTGCGCGACCAGCGCCCGGGTCTCCGCGACCAGTCCGGCCTCCCACATCCGGTCCACCCGCGCCGCGATCCGCTCGTCGAGGAGCCCGGTGTCCAGGTCGAGCCCGATCTGCACCGCGTCGTACCACGGCACCGGCTGGGGCAGCACCGCGGTGAAGGGTGCCCCGGTGAGCTCGATCACCTCGAGCGCCCGGACGATCCGCCGCCCGTTGCTCGGCAGGATGTTGCCCGCCGCGACCGGGTCGACCGCCCGCAGCCGCGCGTACAGCGGCGCCGGCCCCAGCTGGCGCAGCTCCTCCTCCAGCCTCGCCCGCACCGCCGGATCGGTGCCGGGGAAGTCGAAGTCGTCCAGCACCGCCCGGACGTAGAGCCCCGAGCCGCCGACCAGCAGCGGCACCCGGCCCCGGGCGAGAATGTCGTCGATGGCGGCCCGGGCCAGCGTCTGGTACTCGGCGACGCTCGCCGGCTCGGTGACCGGCCAGATGTCCAGCAGGTGGTGGGGCACGCCGGCCCGTTCGGCCGGGGTGAGCTTGGCGGTGCCGATGTCCATGCCGCGGTAGAGCTGCATCGAGTCGGCGTTCACCACCTCGCCGTCGAGGGCGTGGGCCAGCGCGATGCTCAACGCCGACTTGCCGGCCGCCGTGGGCCCGACCACCGCCACCACCCGCCCCTTTCGGGCCGGGGCGGGCCGACCACCGCCGGCCGCCCGGACCGGACGCGCGGCGGTACCACCGGCACGGCCGACATCCGGGCCGCTCATCGCGACGCCCCCGACGCCGCGGCCGCCGTCCAGGTCGCGACGAAGTAGCTGACCCCGTACGGCGCCGCGTAGTAGGAGAGGTCACCGTGCCAGGTCGCCCCGTCGCCGGCCGCCGCCGCGAGCACCTGCCACGCCGCCCGGCCGGCGACCCGCAGCCGTGCCGACAGCTCCGGCTGCAGGGCCAGCAGGGCTGCCCGGTCCGCGGTGGCCAGGGCCGCGGCGACCGTGTCGTCGTACGGCTGGGCACGCGGGTCGTCGTACCCGGGAGACTTCTCGCCCCGACAGGCCGAGCCGTCCCCCATGGCCAGCAGCGCCCACGGTGCGTCGTCCTCGGCGCCGACGACGTCGGCGAGCCGGACGCAGGCGGCGACGTCGGCCCCCTCCGCCACGCCCCACAACCGCCAGGACAGCGACCGCGTCTCGGGACGCCGCGACGCCAGCCAGGCGGCGACCGTGAGGCTCAGTGGCAGCCCTCCCGGTTCCACCACCGCACCGTCCGAACCGCCGAGGACGACCTCCACCGGTACGCCCCATGGCGCGAACGAGCCCCGGATGGGAAGGTGGTACTGCCGGGTCTCGGTGTCGGCGCCGACCACGACGAGGCGGCGGGCACCAGAGTCGACGAGTCGGGTGAGCGCCGCGTCGCAGGCCTCGCGAAGGCTGTCGAGCTCGTGGGCGGCCGCCCCGGCGAGCTCGGGAACGATGATCGGGGGANGGGGGCAGACGGCAGCGGCGACCAGTGGCACGGCATCACCGTAGCGGCAGGGCCGGGCACCGTGTGCGGGCCGGGCCGGTTCCACGCGGCCAAAGACACCGTATGGTCACGGTCGACGATAGGTGCTCGACGGGGACCGGGTGAAACCTGTGACAATGCCGGGAGAAACTTCGCTGCGCCGTGGCGGCGTACGCCCGGGACCCAACCCGGCGACGTCGGGAGAACGAGGATGGGCACATGAGTGACTGGACTGCCTTTGGACGCGTGGATGAGGACGGAAACGTCTACGTCAAGACGGCCGAGGGCGAGCGCGTGGTCGGTTCCTGGCAGGCCGGGTCACCGGAGGAGGGCCTGGCCCACTTCGCCCGCCGCTTCGCCGACCTGGTCACCGAGGTCGATCTGGCCGAGGCCCGCCTCAGTTCCGGCGCGGCGGATCCCTCCGGAGCGCTGACGACCATCCGCCGGCTGCGCGCCTCGCTCGCCGACGCGAACGTGGTCGGCGACCTCGACGGGCTCGCCGCCCGGCTCGACCGGCTGGCCACCCTGGCCGAGGAGAAGGTGAGCGAGGCCCGGGCGGCCCGCGAGCTCGCCCGCGCCGAGGCCGTGGCGCGCAAGACGGCGCTGGTCGAGGAGGCGGAGAAACTGGCCGCCGAGTCGACCGGTTGGAAGGCCGCCGGGGACCGGCTCAAGGAGATCTTCGAGGAGTGGAAGACGATCCGCGGCGGCGACAAGAAGACCGACGGTGAGCTGTGGAAGCGGTTCGCCGCCGCCCGCGACGCCTTCGCCCGACGCCGCGGCGCCCACTTCGCCGCCCTGGACGCCCAGCGCAAGCAGGCCCAGGCACTCAAGGAACAGCTGGTCACCGAGGCCGAATCGCTGGCGGACTCGACGGACTGGTCGGCCACCGCCGCCCGGCTGCGGGAGCTGATGGCACAGTGGAAGGCCGCTCCCCGGGCCTCGAAGGAGGCCGAGGAGCGGCTCTGGGGACGGTTCCGCAGCGCGCAGGACACCTTCTTCTCCCGGCGCAGCGAGGTCTTCTCGGCCCGGGACGCCGAGCTGCGCGCCAACCTGGAACGCAAGCAGGCCCTGCTCGCCGAGGCGGAGGCGCTGGACGTCGACGGCGACCCCCGCGGCGCGCAGGCGAAGCTTCGGGAGATCCAGGGTCAGTGGCACGAGGTGGGCCGGGTGCCCCGCGAGGCGGCGGCCGGTCTCGACCGGCGGCTGCGGGCGGTGGAGGAGAAGGTCCGGCAGGCGATGGACTCGGCGTGGCGGCGCACCGAGCCGTCCGCCAACCCGCTGCTGGCGCAGATGCGCGACCAGGTGGCCGAGGCCGAGCAGCGGCTCGCCCGGGCGCGCAACGCCGGCGACGCCCGGCGGATCCGCGAGGCCGAGCAGGCGTTGGAGACCAAGCGGCGCTTCCTCGCGCTCGCCGAGCAGGCGAGCTGACCGGCGCCGGGTCCGGCCACACCGGGCCCTGCCACGTCGACCCGGGTCGACGTGGCAGGGCCCGGTGTGCCGATCAGCGGTCGCGGGCCGGTGGACGCCGGGACCCGGCCGGGTTCGTCAGCGGTCGCACGCCGCGGCCGGGGCGGGCGACGCGGGTGGCACCCCGACGGTGGGCAGTCCGAGGGGCACAACCCTGCGCTGCGGCGTCTGCCCGGCCGCGTAGACGTCCCCGGCCCGGGTACGGCGGTGGGCCAGCGGCTCCCCGTCGGCGTTGAGATGGTGCGGTGCCGCGTACGTGACGGTGGTGTGGACCACGTCCCCGGGTCGGATCTGCCCGGCCAGCGAACCCGCCTCGAAGTGGACGAGCCGGCCGTCCCGCGCCCGCCCGGACATCCGGCCGGTACGGTCGTCCTTACGCCCCTCGCCGACCGCCACCAGCACCTCCACCGGGGTGCCGACCAGCTTGCGGTTCTCCGCCCAGGCGACCTCCTCCACGGTGGCGACCAGCCGCTCGTAACGCTCCTGCACCACCTGCTTGGGCACCTGGTTGGGCATCTCGGCCGCCGGGGTGCCGGGCCGCTTGGAGTACTGGAACGTGAAGGCGGCGGCGAACCGCGCCTCGCGGACCACCTCCAGGGTCCGCTCGAAGTCGGCCTCGGTCTCACCCGGGAAGCCGACGATGATGTCGGTGGTGATCGCCGCGTCCGGCATCGCCGCGCGGACCTTCTCGATGATTCCCAGGTAGCGCTCGGCCCGGTACGACCGCCGCATCGCGCGCAGCACCGCGTCGGAGCCGGACTGCAGCGGCATGTGCAGCGAGTGGCAGACGTTGGGTGTCTCCGCCATCGCCGCGATCACGTCGTCGGTGAAGTCCCGGGGGTGTGGGCTGGTGAACCGGACCCGTTCCAGCCCCTCGATCTCGCCCGTGGCCCGCAGCAGCTTGCCGAAGGCGAACCGGTCACCGAACTCCACGCCGTACGAGTTCACGTTCTGGCCGAGCAGGGTGACCTCCAGCACGCCCTCGGCGACGAGCGCCCGGATCTCGGCGAGGATGTCGCCGGGCCGCCGGTCCCGCTCCCGGCCCCGCAGTGACGGGACGATGCAGAACGTGCAGGTGTTGTTGCAGCCCACCGAGATCGACACCCAGCCGGCGTAGGTCGACTCGCGCCGTGTCGGCAGGGNCGACGGGAAGACCTCCAGCGACTCCAGGATCTCCACCTCGGCGGTGGCGTTGTGCCGGGCCCGCTCCAGCAGCACCGGCAGCGAGCCGATGTTGTGGGTGCCGAAGACCACGTCGACCCAGGGCGCCCGCCGGATGATCTCCCCCCGGTCCTTCTGGGCCAGGCAGCCGCCGACGGCGATCTGCATCCCGGGCCGCCTCGCCTTCACCGGGCGCAGGTGGCCGAGGTTCCCATAGAGCCGATTGTCCGCATTCTCCCGTACTGCACAGGTGTTGAAGACCACCACGTCCGGTTCCTCGGTGTCGGCAGCCCGGACGTAGCCGGCCTGCTCCAGCAGTCCGGAGATCCGCTCGGAGTCGTGGACGTTCATCTGGCAGCCGTACGTGCGCACCTGGTAGGTGCGGGGGCTGCCCGGGGCTGCGGTAGTCATGGCAGTGACAGAGTATCCGCAGTGGGCCGCACACCCATTCCCGTGCCCGCGACGCGGTCGACGTCGTCCGTGCCGGGGATGGTGGAGACGGTCACGCCGCACGGTGTCGGGGAGTGAGGAGGACAGACGCGATGTGCCGGAGCATCAGGACGCTGCGCAGGCCGTACGTCGAGACCGTCACGGACGCGGACATCGAGGCCGCCGCGCTGCAGTACGTCCGGAAGATCTCGGGGTTTCGGACGCCGGCCGCGCACAACGCCCCGGCGTTCGACGCCGCGGTGGCCGCGGTCGCGGAGGCGACCCGTGCCCTGCTCGACCAGCTCGTGGTCCGCGGTGCCGGTCAGGCCGCGGCAAGGGCGGGCAGCACCGAGTCCGGCACCCAGCGCGACTGATGGCAGGGTGACCAGCCCCGGCACCGTGGGCTGAGCACGGTACAGAGTCGCTGGTTGGACAGGATCTCGCCGTCGTCGGTGTCCCGGACGTCGACGTGCACGGGACGGATCGTGCCGTCGGGGGTTACCAGCAGGCGCCGCCCGGGNTCGAGGGTGTCGTCCGGCAGCAGACAGGCACGGCGTAGCCGGCGGGCGAACGCCGCCACGACGACCACCTCGGCCATCCCGGCCGGTACCGCGTAGCAGTCGACGGCGGTCGGGAAGTCGCCGGGACCGTGCCAGACGTCGGCGAGCACCGCGCCCTGCGGCAGGTCCGCGGGGTCGATCGCGCCGAGCGGCAACACCGGGACGCCGAGCGCGTCGGCGAGCGCGGGACGGATCTCCGTGGCGGCGACGCGCCCCTCGATCCTCCAGTTCCACAGCTCGATCATTGCCGCCTCCTCGCTCTGCTCGGTCCCGCCCGGCCACGCCGCGTGGTCGGGCGCCCGCGTCGGCCGCCCGCCGGTCGTCGGTCGGCGGGTGGGCGACCCACACCCCGATGGTGCCGGGCGGACCGGGTCGAGCGCGGCTAAGTTACCGGTCTGTGACCATATCTGCCGAAATAGACGACCCTTGACTACCTATTGTAGTCACGCGACCCACCCCTGACGGCGCGACGCGCCCGGGATGCTCACCCTGCGTGATCTCCGCCGACACCGCGCGTCGGGCATCGGACAGTTGTGAGGCCCCCTCCACCTCGGTGGGGCCGGTCCGAATCGGAGCGCCGGAGGGCACGGTCAGCAGAGCGGCCCGACCGGCGGATGACGGCCGCACCTCGCACGGGACGCGGTCGTGACATCCGAAGTGGCGGCACGGCCCAGACCACCACCCCACCAGCCCAGGGTGGTGGGAGGTGGCGGTCGGCGGGCCGGAACGCGACGAGCACGGCCCACACGGCTGCCCCCGACCCGGGGTTGGCCCGGACGTCCGACGTGCCCCACGTCCGCCCTGTGTGGCGACTCCCGGATCCGGCCGGCGGGCCGACCACGTGGGCTGGTTGCCGCCACGCCGCGTGCCCACGNCGGGTCCGAACCCTGGCGCGATCAGGGAAGACGCCGGGCGCGTGAGCCGGACGGCGCCTACCATCAGGGGCGACGCATCGCCGCTGGTCACGGAGGCGGGTAGGTACCTGGTGGTCCTCACGGTCTTCAAAACCGATGCGACCGAGGAGCTCGGTCGGGCGGGTTCGATCCCCGTACGCCTCCGCCACCCCACCCCGGCCGGTGCCTGATCCGCGACCCCGCCCCCGTCACGGCCATCCGCCCGCGACCCCGTCTCCGCCGTCCCGCCGGGCCGAGCTGTGATCAAAAAGTCATGACATGTTGACATTTCGCGTTGACAACACCGCCGTCTTTACCACCCCGTGATGAAGTCGACGGCGTTCCCGCACGTCGGCTCTCCTAGAGTTGCGTCACTGATTCACCGGCATCCGGTGACTACGTCACTGATCCACCGGCATCCGGTGACGGACGTGGACGAGATAGGTGGGGCATGACCGAGCGGAACCAGGCGGACGGGGCGAGCGGCGCCGACCAGCCGCTCATCCGGCTTGACGGGGTCAACAAGTGGTTCGGCCCGTTGCACGTGTTGCGGGACATCAACCTCTCGGTGAACCGGGGCGAGGTGGTCGTGGTGATCGGTCCGTCCGGCTCCGGCAAGTCGACGCTGTGCCGCACGATCAACCGGCTGGAGACGATCAACTCCGGGACGATCACCTTCGACGGACGGCCGTTGCCGGCCGAGGGTCGGGCACTGGCCCGGCTGCGTAGCGAGGTGGGCATGGTCTTCCAGTCGTTCAACCTCTTCGCCCACAAGACGATCNTGGAGAACGTCACGCTCGGGCCGATCAAGGTACGCAAGGAGAAGCCGGAGTCCGCCCGGCAGCGAGCCCTCGCGCTGCTGGACCGGGTCGGTATCGCCAACCAGGCGGACAAGTATCCCGCCCAGCTCTCCGGCGGTCAGCAGCAGCGGGCCGCGATCGCCCGGGCGCTCGCCATGCAGCCCAAGGCGATGCTCTTCGACGAGCCCACCAGCGCCCTCGACCCCGAGATGGTCGGCGAGGTGCTCGAGGTGATGACCTCGCTGGCCGCCGAGGGCATGACCATGGTGGTGGTGACCCACGAGATGGGCTTCGCCCGGCACGCCGCCAACCGGGTCATCTTCATGGCCGACGGCCAACTCGTCGAGGATGCTCCGCCCGCCGAGTTCTTCACGAACCCGCGCAGCGAGCGGGCCAAGGACTTCCTGTCGAAGGTCCTGACGCACTAGGCGTCCCGTGTGGAGCGCCCGGTCGGCTGGCCGGCGCGCAAGTCGAAGAAGGGGAAGAAAAGGAATGCGAATCACGCGCGTGGTGGCGGTGGCCGCAGCCGCGGCACTCTCGTTCACCGTCGCCGCCTGTGGCGGCGACGACGGCGACAGCTCTGGCGGCTCGTCCGCGTCCGGGATCATCGGCAAGGCGGAGTCGAGCAAGAAGCTCATCATCGGGGTCAAGTCCGACCAGCCCGGCCTCGGACTGCAGACCGGCAGCACCTACGAGGGCTTCGACGTCGAGATCGGCAAGATCATCGCCAAGGGTCTCGGTGTCGAGGAGAGCGGCATCGAGTGGAAGACCACCACCACCCCCAACCGGGAGCCGTTCATCCAGCAGGGCACCGTCGACCTGGTGGTGGCCACCTACACCATCAACGACGAGCGCAAGCAGAAGATCAGCTTCGCCGGTCCGTACTACGTCGCCGGACAGGACCTGCTGGTCAAGGCGGATAACACGGACATCACCGGACCGGAGTCGCTGGCGGGCAAGAAGGTCTGCTCGGTGAGCGGCTCGACGCCGGCCAAGCGCATCCAGACCGACTACCCGCAGGCCCAGCTCCAGCTGTTCGACGCCTACACCAAGTGCCTGCCGCTGCTGGAGAACGGCCAGGTCGACGCGGTGACCACCGACGACATCATCCTCGCCGGCTACGCCGCCCAGGACCAGTACGCCGGCAANTTCAAGGTGGTCGGCAAGCCCTTCTCCAGCGAGCCGTACGGCATCGGCCTGAAGAAGGAGGACGCGGCGGGCTGCAAGAAGATCAACGAGATCCTCGCCGCCGCCGCCGCGGACGGCAGCTACAAGGCCGCCTGGGAGAAGACCCTGGGCAAGAGCGGCGCCCCCGCGCCGACGCTGGACACCAGCAAGCTGACCCACTGCCCCGCCTGATCGACCGACCCGGGGCCGGCGGCGACCATCCCGCCGGCCCCGGTCGTCGTTCCAGGGCCCGACGTGCTCTCCAGGAGCAAGGACATGGACGTATTCAGTGATCCGCGGAACCTCGACGCCACGGNGTCGGGCTTCCTCTGGATCCTCAAGCTCACCGGCGCTTCCGCGGTGCTCGCGCTGGTGCTCGGCGTGCTCCTCGCCGCGATGCGGGTCTCCCCGATCCCGGTACTGCGGCTCTTCGGCGCCGCCTGGGTCAACATCTTCCGCAACACGCCGCTCACTCTGATCATCTTCTTCTGCTACTTCGGGCTCTACAGCACCCTCGGCCTGACCCTCTCCGAGGACCTGGTTCGCAACATCTACTGGCTCGGCGTCGTCGGGCTCTCGACGTACACCGCCGCCTTCGTCTGCGAGGCGGTCCGCTCCGGCATCAACACCGTTCCGCCCGGACAGGCCGAGGCGGCCCGCGCGATCGGGCTCACCTTCGCCCAGNCCCTGCGCATCGTCGTCCTGCCCCAGGCCGGCCGCGCCGTCGTCGCACCGCTGGGCAGCATCCTGATCGCGCTCTGCAAGAACAGCACGATCGTCGGCACGATCGGGCTGATGGAGTCGTCCAGCGTGATGAAGGACCTGATCAACTCGTACGGCAACGCCGGCATCCTGATCTTCGCGGTCTTCGCCGGTGTCTTCGCGCTGCTCCTGATCCCGACGGGCTACTTCTTCGGTTGGCTCGCCAACCGGCTGGCGGTGAGGCGGTAATGAGCAACACCACTTCGGTCCTCTACGACCACCCGGGCCCTCGGGCCAGGATCCGCAACAGGATCCTGACCGTCGTCTTCGGCGTCGCGATCCTCGCGCTGCTGTGGTGGATCTACCGCAGGTTCGACGAGGCCGGGCAGTGGGACGGGAACCTCTGGCGGCCGTTCGGCGAGACCACCACGTGGACCCAGTTCATCCTGTCGGGCCTGCGCGCGACGCTGTTCGCCGCGGCCGCCGGCATGGCGCTCTCGCTCGCCTTCGGTGTCGTCTTCTCGGTGGGGCGGCTCTCCGACCACTGGTGGATCCGCATCCCGTGCGGCGCGGTCGTCGAGTTCTTCCGGGCGGTACCGCTGCTGCTGATGATCTTCTTCATCTTCTACGCCGTACCGTTCCTGATCAAGGCACCGGTATCGGCCNTCTGGGCGGTGGTCATCGGACTCACCCTCTACAACGGCTCGGTGCTGGCNGAGGCGTTCCGGGCCGGCATCCGGGCCGTGCCCCGGGGCCAGTCCGAGGCGGCGTACGCCCTCGGGATGCGCAAGACCCTGGTCATGCGGCACATCCTGGTGCCGCAGGCCGCCCGCTCGATGCTGCCGGTGATCGTCAGCCAGCTCGTCGTCCTGCTCAAGGACACCGCGCTCGGCTACATCGTCGCCTACCCCGAGCTGCTCCAGCGCGGCGTCAACGACCTCTCCGCCAACTTCGGCAACGTCGTCGCCGCCGCGATAGTGGTCGCGCTCATCTACATCGTCATCAACTCGCTGCTCACCCTGCTCGCCGGCTGGCTCGGGCGGCAGGGCCAGGGCCCGCGTGCCCCGAAGGCCGGCGAGGCCACGCAGCCGTCCGCGCCGTCGAAGGCGGCAGACGAGGGCGCCGTCGCCACCGCCTGACCACCACGGCGGGCGCCGCCGGCGCACCACGCACCGCCACGCCCCGTCGAGACGGACGACGAAGGCCGGGGTTGCCGCCCCGGGGCGGCAACCCCGGCACGCACCGCACGGGGACCGACGTCAGCGGGCGATCTCGGTGGCCCGCGACTCGCGGACCACGGTCACCCGGATCTGCCCCGGGTAGGTCAGCTCCTCCTCGATCTGCTTGGCCACGTCCCGCGCCAGCACCGCCGCGCCGATCTCGTCGACGTCGTCCGGCCTGACCATGACCCGGATCTCCCGGCCCGCCTGCATCGCGAAGACCTTCTCCACCCCGGGCTTGCCGGAGGCGATCTGCTCGNTCCGCTCCAGCCGCTTGACGTACGCCTCCAGGCTCTCCCGACGTGCGCCCGGCCGCCCACCGGAACAGGCGTCCGAGGCCTGGGTCAGCACCGCCTCGATGGTCTGCGGCTGCACCTCGTTGTGATGTGCCTCGATGGCGTGCACGACCTCCTCGGCCTCGCCGTACTTGCGGGCCAGATCGGCGCCGATGAGCGCGTGACTCCCCTCGNCCTCGTGGGTGAGTGCCTTGCCGATGTCGTGCAGGAAGGCGCAGCGCTTGACCATCGCCACGTCCAGCCGCAGTTCGGCCGCCATGATCCCGGCGATGTGCGCGGTCTCCACCAGGTGCTTGAGCACGTTCTGCCCGTACGACGTCCGGTACCGCAGCCGGCCGAGCAGACTGACCAGCTCCGGGTGCATCTCGGTGATGCCGACCTCGACCAGCGCGTCCTCGGCCGCCCGCTGGCACAGCAGCGCGACCTCCTGCTTCGCGACCTCGTGGACCTCCTCGATGCGGTGCGGGTGGATCCGGCCGTCGAGCACCAGCTTCTCCAGGGTCAGCCGGCCGACCTCCCGGCGCACCGGGTCGAAGCAGGAGAGCAGCACCGCCTCGGGCGTGTCGTCGATGATCAGGTTGACGCCGGTCACCGACTCGAAGGCGCGGATGTTGCGCCCCTCCCGACCGATGATCCGCCCCTTCATCTCGTCGCCGGGCAGGTGCAGCACACTGACCACACTCTCCGCGGTCTGCTCACTCGCCACCCGCTGGATCGCGTCCACCACGATGTGCCGTGCCCGCTGCTCGGCGGTGTTGCGGGCCTCCGCCTCGATCTCCCGGATGAGGATCGCTGCCTCGCGTTTGGCCTGGTTCTCGATCGTCTCGACCAGCTCGGCCCGCGCCGCCTCCGCGGTCAGCCCGGCTATCCGCTCCAGCTCCTGCCTGCGCTGCTCCTCCGCCTCGGCCAGTGCCGCCTCCCGGGCAGCCAGCGCCGCCTCCCGGGCCGCCAGGTCGGCCTCCGCCGCCGTCAGCCGGCGTTCCCGTTCGGCGAGCCGCTCGACCTCCTCGGCGTGCAACCGCTCCCGCTCGTCCATCCGCTGCGCCCGCCGCTCGACCTCGGCGGCCTGCTCCCGGGTCGCGGTGGCCAACAGCAGAAGCTCCCGTTCACCGCTGCGCCGGGCCGCCGCCCGGACCTGTTCCGCGTCCGCCTCCGCCTGCCGGTGCGCCCGGTCCAGCACCGTGTCCGCCTCGGCCCGCGCGGCGTCGAGCACCCGACGCGCCTCCGCCCGGGCGGCGCTGGCCTCGGCCTTCGCCGCGGCGGCGTCGGCCCGGGCCGCGGCCGCGGCCGCCTTGGCCATGTCCACACTCGACGACGCCTCGTCGGCGGCGCTGCGCAGCGCCGCCAGGGACTGCTCCTGGCGGTCCCGCTCGGCGACGAACGCCGGATCGTCCGGCGACGGCACGAGGGCGACCAGGCCGAGCCGGCGCAGCGCCCGGGCACCGAGAACGATGGCGACCAGGACCAGTACGGCCAGCGTGACGACCGCACCCAGCAGCACCCAGTCGATGCTGGTCATGACGCCACCCCGCCGTGTCCGGCCCCACCGCGGTCGTCACCTGCGAGCCGGTGGGCATCCGCCCCACCGCCGCGTACGGTGTCCCCGGGACGTCGCCCGGCTTTCCCTGTCCCCGTGGCCCGCTCGGTCATGGCCGCCTCCCCTAGCCGTCCGGCACCGCAGTGGCACCCGTGGGTGAGGCGCCCTACGGCTGTCACGACGCCCGACCGAGGCGGCTGGCCGAAGGTACGACCATCGGGCAGTGCGGGTGGCAGCACCGCCGGCAGCCGAAGTGGTACCGCTACCGGACCGGCCAGCCCGATAGCCGGTGTTCGACCAAGACAAGCTTGGCCAAGTGTTGCCGTAATGTTACGCGATCTATGTTGTGCGCTTAGCCTGCGATGGTCGGGTGAATCGTCTAAGGCGAGGCTAGGTCGCGATGGGGTGTTCGGTCAAGAAACTCATGATCCCGCGCCTTCCTGACACTCGGCAGCCGGCCGCTCACCACACGCCAGGGAGAGAGCGGGCATAGCGGGACAAGTCTACCTCCCGGTCTGCCGGATCACCGCGGACCCGGCGGCCTTCGGCCGGGCCGCCGGAAGCGCTCCCAGCAGCGCCGACCGCCGCCCGGGCCGTCACGGCCCCCCGGCGTCCGGAACGGCGGGCCCTGTCCGCTCGCGGCGCCAGGCGTGCGGCACGCTGATCCCCACCCGCGCCACCCGGGCGGTCCGTGCGGAGGCCGGCGTCAACCGGCTCCCAGGGCCACCGCCGCCGCGACCAGGGCGGCGTTTCCGGGGGCCGGCGAGCCGTCCGGCAGGCTCCGCACATCCTCCAGCCCCACCCGGGTCGACAGCCCGCGCCGAACCGCCTCGGTGAGCACCTCCCAGACCGCCGAACCCTCGGCGTGCAGCAGCACCGGCGGCCCGCCAGCAGGCAGTGCGGCCAGGACCGCCCCCGCCGTGGCCAGGGCGGCGGCCGGCTCCTGCTCCATACACTCGACCAGCAGTCGCAGGCAGGGCACCCGCCACCGCCGGTACGCCGCCGCCGCGTCCACGGTCCAGATCCCGGCCTCGACCGCCACCCCGCGCTCCGTCAACGCGCCGGCCACCGCCTCGGCGCCTGGCTCGTGCACGTTGACCGAGGCGAAGTCCGGCAGCACGGTCCAGGCCCGGACGGCCGCCACGCGGGCCGCCGGGTCCGGCACGATCCAGGCGCCGGTGGTGACGCCGACCGGCAGGCCGGGACAGGCCACCCGGATCGCGGTGACCGCCGCGGCCACGTCGACCGGCGCGAGAGACTCCCGACCGGTGGCATCCCGGGGATGAACGTGCACCGCCGCCGCACCGGCGGCCCGGCACCGAACGGCGTCCGCCGCCAGCTCGGCGGGGCTGATCGGCACCGCCGGATGATCGTCCCGACCCAACCCGCCGTTGAGGCACGCCTTCAGCATCCTCCGCTCCCCGCTGCTCCTCGCGTCCCAGACCCGGTCGGGTGCGCTCACCGGCGGATCGACCGCCGGTGGGCGGGGCCTCGTCCGACGCCGGGTCGGGCACCGCCGCGCGGCGCGCCGGTCACCCGGGGCGGCCCGCGCCGGGTGACCGGCGGGCGTGGCTACCGGTCAGGCCCGGCCTCAGCCTCGACGAACGCATCGACGTCGATCTGGTCGGCGAACTCCGCCGCCTCGGCACCCCGCTCGGCGAGCGCCTCCTTGACCGCCCGGATCGCCACCCCGGCCGGGTACCCCTTGCGGGCCAGCATGCCGACCAGCCGCCGGAAGACCGCGTCCGGGGTGCCGGTGACGGTCCGCAGCTTCCGGTCGACCAGCGCCCGCGCGGTCTCGGCCTCGGTGCTCTCGTCCAGCGCGTCGAGGGCCTCGGCCACCGTCTCCGGATCGATGCCCCGCTGGCGCAGTTCGGTGGCGAGCGCCCGCCTGGCCAGTCCGCGCCCATGGTGCCGGCTGGTCACCCAGGCCCGGGCGAAGGCGGCGTCGTCGACGATCCCGACCTCGCCGTAGCGGTCCAGGACCTGGGCGGCGACCTCCGCCGAAATGCCCCTGCGGGTCAGGGCGGACTCCAGTTCGGCCCGGGTGCGGGGACGTACGGCGAGCTGGCGCAGGCAGATGTCCCGGGCCAACGCGGCCTCGTCCCGCGGCCGGACCGTCGCGGCGTCGCCCCGCGATCGCAGCGGTGCGCCGCCGTCACCGGGCCGGACGGCGGCCTGCCCGTCGTCCTCCGGAACCCGACCGTCGGCCGGCTCGCCCNGCCGAGGGCGCACGCGACCCCGGCGCGGCCGACCCGCCGTCCCGTCGTCACCCGTACGGGNCGGAGCGGCATCCCAGCCCCGGCCCGTACGGGCCCCACGTCGTCCCGCCACGTCGTCGGCTCAGCCGACGCCTCAGAAGTCCACCGGCGGCAACTCCGGCCCGCCGGCCGCGTCGGCCCCCCTGGCCACCCCGACGCCGAGCTTCTCCAGGATCCGCTTCTCGATCTCGGCCGCCACGTCCGGGTTCTCCCGCAGGAACTCGCGGGCCTTCTCCTTGCCCTGGCCGAGCTGGTCGCCCTCGTAGGTGTACCAGGCCCCGGNCTTGCGGATGATCGACTGCTCCACGCCGACGTCGATCAGCGAGCCCTCCCGGGAGATGCCCCTGCCGTACATGATGTCGAACTCGGCCTGCTTGAACGGGGCCGCGACCTTGTTCTTCACCACCTTGACCCGGGTCCGGCTGCCGACCACCTCGGCGCCGTCCTTGAGGCTCTCGACACGGCGCACGTCGAGCCGGACCGAGGCGTAGAACTTCAGCGCCCGCCCGCCCGTGGTGGTCTCGGGGCTGTTGTGCACCATGACCCCGTCGACGAAGTAGTTGTGGTTGCCCTCGACCTCGATGTCGAACCGGTCCATCGAGCGGGTCCGGGGCTTGACCCGGACGTCGNCGATCCGCGCCGGGACGGGCGCCAGTTCCGCCGGCACGAACTCCGGCCGCACGACGCACCGGCCGCGGAACCGCGGGAGCAGCTTCGACTCCATCGCCGGTGGCACGTACGGCGCGACGAGTTCCTGGAACCGTGCCGAGGCCTCGGCGGTGAACCGGACGACCGTCGCCGGGCGCCTCCCCCGGGCCACCAGTTCCACGTCCAGCCCGTACGTGTCGCGCAGGTACTCGGTCAGACGCTGGCGCGTGCCCTCGGCCATCGCCTCGACACGGATCTCGATGCGCTCCGGGCCGCCCTCCCGCCGCGGGAGGTCGTCGGAACGGACGGTGAGGTCACCGTTGTCCATGTACCNCACCGCCAGCGCCATCGGCGTCAACGCCTTGAGGTAGTCCCAGCTCAGGTGTTTCTTCCCGTCGCCCAGGTAGACGGCGCGACGCAGCTCGTCCAGCTCGGGCAGCGGTGCGAAGTCCGCGAACACCGCCCCGCGGGCGCCGGTCCGCCGCGAGTGCGGGATGTTGTCGAGCAGTGACACCTTCCAGTCGAGGTACGCCGCCTGCGCGGCGCCGTGGCCGAGCCGCAGCCGCGTTCCGGAGCGGCCCCGCCGGTTGGGCGAGAGCTTCCCGTCCCCCATCAGCGAGCCGAGCACCACCTGCCACTGCTGCTCGCCGAGCCGGCGCTCCTCGGCCAGCATCACCCGGTCGCCGGCGACCAGCTCGCCGGCCTCACGCCAGCCGCCCGGGGNGCGGACGAGGTGGTTGGCGGTGGCCGCGAACCGGGCACGACCGCTTCCTCCGGACCTGGCGACCGTGAACTGGAGGAACTGCTCGGCCGGACCGTTGTTGAACCAGTTGACGATCCGCCTGGGCTCGATCCGGTCGGTCTCCGGGTTGTACGAGAGCACCTCGACGTCCATCCGCCGGTTGACGATCTTGCCGATCTTCTCCTGCGTGCCGTCCGCGAGGGTGACCCTCGTCGAGTACGACATGCAGCCGAACATGACGCCGATCTTCTCCCGGAGTTGGTTGATGAAGATCGCNGTGGTGCCGGTGTGGCTGAGGACGCCGGTGATCTTCCGCAGCGCCTGGCTCATCAGCCGAGCCTGGAGGCCGACGTGGCTGTCGCCCATCTCCCCCTCGATCTCGGCACGCGGCACCAGCGCGGCGACCGAGTCGATCACGATGATGTCCAGGGCCCCGGACCGGACGAGCATGTCGGCGATCTCCAGCGCCTGCTCGCCGGTGTCCGGCTGGGCGACCAGCATCGAGTCGGTGTCGACCCCGAGGGCCTTCGCGTACTCGGGGTCGAGCGCGTGCTCGGCGTCGATGAAGGCGGCGATCCCGCCGGCCCGCTGGGCGTTGGCGACCGCGTGCAACGCCACGGTCGTCTTCCCGCTGCTCTCCGGTCCGAAGATCTCGATGACCCGGCCCCGTGGGAGCCCGCCCACCCCCAGCGCCACGTCGAGCGCGATGGAGCCGGTCGGGATCACGGCGGTCTGGACGACCGGCTTCTCCCCCAGCCGCATGACCGAGCCCTTGCCGAACTGCTTGTCGATCTGAGCGAGAGCAAGTTCGAGTGCCTTCTCCCGGTCAGGTCCTGCCGCCATGGTCGCCACCCCTGCCTTCGCTGGCGTCTTCGCCCCACTTTTCGTCACGCGCACACGCTAGGCGCCCGGTCCGACAGAAACAGCCGACCGGCCGTGACCTGTGGACGGGCACCCCGGCTGTGGACAATAGCCGAACACCTGTACGACTCAACGCGCGACACGCGAAAACTGCCAAAAGTAGTTAATCAATCACGTAGCGCAGTTGAGATTCACCGGAGCTGAGCCGGAACCCGGTCGGGATAGGCCGCACAGACCGCGCGCCACACCACGACCGTCTCCTCGCCGGCGTCGAGCGCCTCCCGGATGGTCCGGCCACCCAACTGGGGCAGCACCTGGTCGGCGGCGACGCTGCCGGCGTACGCCGGACCGAACGCCTGCTCCAGCCGCGCCCAGAAATCTGTCAGCCGCACCGCGACACTCCCAACCTCTCTCCTCGGACCACCCGGACGGCCCGCGCCAGGCGTCGACTCCGGGGCCGCACCGACGCCGGCGGCCTCCGCAACGCTAGCGCCAGCAACGGTACGACGCGACCTCCGCCACGACGTGGGGCACCCGACGGTCCGGACGGCGAACCCGGCCCGGCACCCGGTGGGCCGGGGTCCGGTGTGGGGGCCGACCCACCGGGTACCCGGAACGGACCCGGTGAGCGTGGAGGGATGGGTGGGACGGACGTCGGGCGCGCAGGACGGGGCCGGCACGGTCCGGGTCCGTTTCACCGGCGGCTGCGCCGACGGCACCCTGCGGGACCTGCCCGCCGGGCCGGACGGGCTGCCGCCGGCCCGCTGGATCCTGACCGGCGGCGGGCCGGCCGACGCCGGCGCCGGCCACCTCTACGAACGCGGGCCGCGGCCAGGGCCCGACGACCCGTGGCCGATGCACTGGGTCCGCACCGATCCGGTCGGGATGACCGAATAGCGGGGATCGCACCGACATGGCAAGGCTCGCACCGGCAACCGCGATCACACGGGCGACCCCCGTCGGCGCGGCGGTCGCCGTGGTCGCACCCGCCCACCCCGCCCAGGCCCGGGTCCGGGGCGTCAGCGCAGGGCCCCGGCCGCGACCTTCAGGTCGGCGACGAGCCCGGCGTACGCGGTCTCCCGGTCGTCGGCGCGGAGCACGGCGGACGGGTGGATGGTCGCCACGAGCCGGGTCGCCGGGACGGACTCCCGCTGCCCGGTCGGGCCGACCGGCACCCGGGCGAAGTCCTGTGGGCGATGCGCCGAGTCGGGCCAGGGCAGCAGCACGCCCCGGGACCGGGTGACCCGGAACGACGGCCCGAGCAGCGCCCTGGCCGCGGTGGCGCCGAGCACCACCACGACCTCGGGGTGCAGCCGGGCGAACTCGGCGACCAGCCAGGGGCGGCAGGCCACGACGTGGGTCTGGTCCGGGGTCTTGTGGATCCGCCGGGTGCCCCGCCGCTCGTGACGGAAGTGCTTGACCGCGTTGGTGATGTAGAGCTCGCGGGGGTCGAGCCCGGCCTCGTCCACGGCCTGGCGCAGCAGGCGGCCGGCCGGGCCGACGAACGGCAGGCCGTGCCGGTCCTCCATGTCGCCCGGCTGCTCGCCGACGAAGACCACCCGGGCGTGTTCGTCGCCCCGGCCGAAGACGGTCTGGGTGGCGTCCCGGTACAGCTCNCAGCCGCGACAGCCGCCGGAGGCGGTGCGCAGCTCGTCGAGGGTGACGGCGTCGGGCGGAATGAACCGCTGCGCTCCGGGGGCGGTCTCCGTCTCAGACATAACGAGCTTTCTACCTCATACCTCCGACGTCACGCGCTGGGGGTGGGAGGCGCGGCGGGCGCGACGGCCCGGACCACGGCGTCGGCCAGCGGTGCGATGTCGGGCTCGGCGAGCGGGCTCACGGTGATCCGGATGCCGGGCCCGCTGCGGAGCCGGAAGAGGGCGCCGGGGGCGACGACGTACCCGGCGTCGCGCAGCCCGGCGACCGCCCGGGTCTCGTCGGGCACCGGCACCCAGACGTTGATCCCGGTACGGCCGTACGCGACGACCCCGCGTTCGGCGAGCGCGGTACGCAGCGCGGCCACCCGGTCGGCGTAGCCGCACCGGGCGCGCACGATCCGGTCGGCGACCTCCGGGTCGCGCCACAGCGCGAGGGCGAGCCGTTGCAGCACGGTGGAGACCCAGCCGGAGCCGAGTCGGAGCCGACCCGCGACCCGGGCGACGGTGGTCTCGTCCCCGGCGAGGACGGCGAGCCGCAGATCCGGCCCGTACGGCTTGCTCAGCGAGCGGACGAACGCCCAGGTCCGTGTCGCCCCGGCGAGTGGGTGCAGCGGCGCCACGGACAGCTCGGCGGCGTGGTCGTCCTCGATGAGGAGGACGTCGGGGTGCCGGCCCAGCACCGCGCGGAGTTCGGCGGCGCGGTCGGGGCCGACCGCCGCCCCGGTCGGGTTCTGCGCCCGGCTGGTCACCACGACCGCCCGGGCACCGGCGGCGAGTGCGTCCCGGAGCCCGGCCGGGACGGGGCCGGCCTCGTCGACCGGCACCGGAACCGTCCGCAGCCCGAGCGCGNCGACCAGGTCGAACAGGTTGGCCCAGCCGGGGTCCTCGACCGCGACCGCGTCGCCGGGGCGCAGGTGGGTGACGAGCAGCCGCTCGATGCCGTCGGAGGCGCCGCCGGTGACGGTGACCGCCTCGGTGGGAACCCCGTCGGCGGCCAGCCGCCGTCGGCCCTCCTCGAGCAGCTCGGGCAGGACGCCGCCGCGCTCGTACCCGGTCGGGGGGTCGGCGGTGGCGGCGAGGGCGGNCAGGTGCGGCCCGAGCGGCGGGAGCAGGCGCGGGTCCGGTCCTCCGACGGAGAGGTCGAGGGCGCCGGGCGGGGCGGACAGGCGCAGGTCGGNCCGGCGGGCGCCGACCGGCGGTNCGGGCCGGATCCGGGTGCCGTGCCGGCCGGCCGTCTCCACCACACCACGTTGCCGGAGCTCCTGGTACGCCCTGGCGACCGTGCCGGGGCTGACGCCGAGCCGACGGGCCAGGACCCGGACGGCCGGCAGCGGGGCACCGGCGGGGAGGGCACCACCGCGCACCCCCGCCTCCACGCTGGCGGAGATCTCGGCGGCCGTCGCGCCACTGATCTGATATTGTTCTGTCACAGTCANNANTTTGTACTATAACAATNTCTGGTCTCACAAGAGGGCGGCGACGGATGGGGCAGCAGCCGACGACGTACGAGAGGACACCTCGGACCACGGCGAAGCGGGACCGGGGACGGATCAGCTACCAGCGGACGGCCGCACACCGACTCCTCGACGAGGCCCACCACTGCCACCTCGGGTTCACCGTGGACGGCGAACCGCGGGTGCTGCCCACCGTGCACGTCCGGGTCGGCGAGACCCTCTACCTGCACGGCTCGACCGGCAGCCGGCCCATGCTCGCCGCCCGGGGCGACGCCGGCCTGCCGGTCTGCGTCGCGGTCACCGCACTCGACGGCCTCGTCCTCGGCCGCGCGCAGGCCCACCACAGCGTCAACTACCGGTCGGTGATCGCACACGGCACCGCCCACCTCGTCACCGACGAGTCCGAGAAGCGAGCCGCGCTGACCGCACTGGTGGAGAAGGTGGCCCGGGGCAGGGCCGCGGACAGCCGGCCGCCGACCCGCAGGGAACTCGCCGAAACCGCGGTGCTGGCGCTGCCGCTGCGCGAGGTGTCGGTGAAGACCCGCACCGGCGGTCCCGGCGACGAGCCCGAGGACCTCGACCTGCCGCACTGGGCCGGGGTGCTGCCGCTGCGCACCGTACGCGGCCGACCCGAGCCGGACACCGGGGTGACCACGCCGCTGCCGGACTATCTGCGGGCCGACCTCTCCGTCTGGTACGCGCCGGTGCCGATGGCCGGCGCGCGGGTCCGGCTCGAACCGCTGGCCGAGTCCCACGTCGACGGTCTGTGGGCGGCCACCCGCGACCCCGAGGTGTGGCGCTTCCTGGGTGCTCCCCCGCCGGCCGGCCCCGACGCACTGGCCGGGATCGTCGCCGACGCGCTGGAGGCCGCCTGGTGCGGCGAGCGGGTGCCGTGGGTGATCCGGGACGCCCACACCGACACCGTCNTCGGCACCGTCTCGTACCACGACGTCGACCCGCGGCACCGGGCCGTCGCGATCGGCCCCACCATCCTGGGGCGTCCGTGGTGGCACACCGGAGCCGGCCCCGAGGCCACGACGCTGCTGTTGACCCGGGCCTTCGACGTCCTCGGCGCGCAGCGGGTGGTCTGGCACGCCGACGTCGACGACACCCGGTCGCGGCGGGCGNTCGCGCGACTCGGCGCCCGGCGGGAGGCCGTGCTGCGCCGGCACCGGCTGCTCCCGGACGGCACCTGGCGTGACACCGTGCAGTACGTCATGATCGCCGATGAGTGGNCAAAAGCACAGGTCAGAGTGCGGAATGGGCTTCTGCTGCCGCAGCCGGCGGGGCGATGATCCCCACCGTGCTGGGGATCACCGACATCTGGACCTACCTGCTGGGCACCGTCGCCATCGTCCTGCTGCCCGGGCCGAACTCGCTGTTCGTGCTCAGTACCGCGGCCCGGACCGGGGTACGCGCCGGCTACCGGGCCGCCGCCGGGGTCTTCCTCGGTGACGCCGTGCTGATGCTGCTCTCCGCGGCCGGAGTGGCGTCGCTGCTCCAGGCGTACCCGCCGGTCTTCACGCTGATCAAGTACGCCGGCGCGGCGTACCTCGGCTACCTCGGGGTGACGATGCTGCGCGGCGCGTGGCGGCGCTGGCGCACCCGTGCCGAGACGCCGGGCCCGGNCGGTGCCGGCCTGCCCGGCGGCGCCGGGCACGCGGCGGCCGGGCAGCCGTTCCGCCGGGCCCTGGTGGTCAGCCTGCTGAACCCGAAGGCGATCCTCTTCTTCGTCTCCTTCTTCATCCAGTTCGTCGACCCCACCTACCGCCACCCGGCACTGTCGTTCCTGATCCTCGGGCTCATCGCCCAGGCCACCAGCGCGCTGTACCTGACGCTGCTGATCTTCGGCGGCACGTTCCTCGCCGCCCAGTTCCGGCGCCGGCGGCGGCTGGCCGCCGGTGCGACCACCGGGGTCGGGGCGCTCTTCCTCGGCTTCGGTCTCAAGCTCGCCACGGCGAGCGCCGGCTGACCGGCCCGCCCGTCCCCGCGTCCTCAGGTGCCGTCGCCGCCGGTTGCGCCCGCGCCGGCGTCGGTCAGCCGGTCGGGGTGCGCCCCCGGCGACTCCCGGGGAGGGGCACCGGGTGCCGCGCTGTCCGGGGTGTCGGTGCCGGACGGTCCCGGGTGCACCGAGGCGCTCGCCGTCGGGCGGCTCCGACCCGCCCTCCGCCGGGTCGCGGTCCGCACCGGATACCCGGCGGCGGTGGCGGCGTGCCGGGCCACCGCGTACCGGAGCCAGCCGTCCACCACATCGACCCAGTCGAGCTCGGCCGCNCCGGCGTGCTGGACCCGGAACCGGCTGACGCTGACATGGCCGGCTCCGGCCAGCGCGACCCGGCGGTCGAGGGTGAAGAGCACCTCCACCCCGTACGGGTCGGCGACGAAGGTCACCTCCAGCTCGCTGAACGGGCCGCCGTAGAGGGGTGCCGCCCAGAAGGCGATCCGCTGGTGGAACGGCAGCCGCTGGTCGACCCCGGGCAGCCGGCCCGCGAGCAGGCCGACCTGCCGTAGCTGGAAGCCGAGTTCGGCGAGGGTGGCGAGGACGCCCTCCTGGGCGGGAAGCGGGTGTACGTACACCTGGCGCAGGTCGCCGCGGTCGAGCGTCGGGCTGACCGCGACCTCGGCACGCAGTCCCATCCGCAGGTTGAGGTAGCCGTAGCCGTTGATCACCGTCACCGGGGTCTCCCACGGGATCGGGACCCGGAAGTCGACGCCCCGCCGCTCGTGCGGTGCCAGCACGAAGGTGCCGGCGGCGGGCACCCGGAAGAACTCCGTCAGGACGTACTCGGCCGAGCCGTCCGCCGGCTCGACCCGGGTGACCAACCCGAGGGACANCCGGTCGACGGTGGCCGCGGAGCGCCCGGCGCCGACCGTGACCCGGCCCGGCAGGACCAGCCCGGGCCTGGTGCTCGGGTTGGTCAGCTCGGTCCGCACGGTCAGCCCCGATCCGGGCAGCAGCCTCCCGAACCCCACCGCCGGGTTCTTCCCGGCGTGCCCGCCGGCGAAACCCGTGACGACGCGCCCGCCCGGCGGCGGCCCGCGCGACAGGGCGCCCGCCTTCCGGAGCGCCCGCGGTACGCGCCCGCGCACGTGCCGCGGGCGCGCGGCGGTGGTCCCGGGCGGGAGGGAGGGGCGGCCCGGCCGTGCTCAGCGCAGCCGTCGTCCTCGGGGCACCGGATCGGTCTCGTCGTCGAACTCCCCGATGACCTCCTCCAACAGGTCCTCCAGGGCCACGAACCCGATCGGCCGGCCGCCGTCGACACCGTTGCCGACCAGCGCGAGCTGCGCCCGCTCGGCCTGCATCGCGGCGACCGCCTCGGTGACCGTCGCCGTCGCGGGCAGGATGAACGGCGGGGTCATCAGCTCCCGGGCCGTCGCCGCCCGACCGGCGGTGGTGGCGCGGACCGCCTCCCGGACGTGCACCACCCCGGCCACCTCGCCCGGCCCGTCCACGACGGCCAGCCGGGACCGGCCGCTGGACCGGCACACCTCTTCGATGCGCTCGGCGGAGTCGTCGGGGTGTACCGAGACCATCCGCTCCAGCGGCTCCATCACCTCGGCGACCGTCGTGGCCTGCAGCGCGAGCATGCTCGTCAGCATCTCGTGCTGGTCGGCGGCGAGCAGCCCGTGCTCCCGGGACTGCTGCAGCAGCATCCGCAGCTCCTCCGGCCCGTGTGCGTACGCCAACCGCTGCTCGGGGTGCACCCGGACCAGCCGCAGCGTGGCGTTGGCCAGCCCGTTGAGGGCGGCGAGGGCGGGCCGGGCGACCCGGGTGAACGCCCGGAACGGCAGGGCGAGCAGCAGCGCCGACCGCTCCGGGTCGGTGATCGCCCANGACTTCGGCGCCATCTCCCCCACGACCAGGTGCAGGAAGGTGACCACGGCGAGTGCCACCAGCAACGCGACCGCGTGGCTGGCCGCGGCGGGAAGCCCGACCGCGTGCAGCAGCGGACTCACCAGCCGCTCGACGGCGGGCTCGGCGAGGGCACCGAGCCCCAGCGTGCAGACGGTGATGCCGAGCTGGGCACCGGCCAGCATCAGGGTCAGCTCCCGGACACCGTCGAGCGCCGCCCGGGCGGCCCGGCCGCCGGAGGCCGCGGCCTGCTCCAGCCGGTAGCGCTTGGCCGCCAGCAGGGCGAACTCGGCCGCCACGAAGAACCCGTTGAGCGCCAGCAGCGCCAGGGAGATCAACAGGGCCCAGGTCGTGCTCACGCCGGTGCTCCGCCGCGTCCCGCGCCGCCGTGGGACACCGCCGCGCCGAACCCGGCGCCCCGCCCACTCCGTCCGCTCACGTGAGCACCCGCAGCCGTACGGAGTCCGCGACGTGCCGGTCGACCGCCAGCACCTCGACGTGGGCCAGGCGGATCGGCTTCTCGGAGTCCACCTCGCCGTTGGGGGGCAGCCGGATCTCCAGCCGGTCGCCGACCTCGGGAACCCGTCCCAACTCCCGCATCACCAGTCCGGAGAGCGTGTCGTACTCGGGCGCCTCCGGCAGGAGGATGCCGGTGGTGTCGGCGACCTCGTCGATGCGCCACCGGGCCGGCACCACCCAGGAGCCGTCGGCCTGCCGGACCGGTGCCCGCTCCGGCGGATCGTCCTCGTCCCGGATCGGTCCGACCAGCTCCTCGGCGATGTCCTCAAGGCTGATCACGCCGGCGAATCCGCCGTACTCGTCGACCACACAGGCAAGCTGCCGGTGCCCGGCCCGGAGCCGGTCGAGCACCGCCGGCAGCGGCAGGGTCGTCGGCACCAGCAGCGGCGGTACGGCGACCGCCGCGACCGGGGTGGTGGCCCGTTCCGCCGGCGGAACCGTCAGGAGGTCCGCGATGCCGACCACGCCGACGACGTCGTCGACGCCCTCGGCGCCGCGGACGGGAAAGCGGGAGTGACCGGTGTCCAGCAGCTCGACCAGCCGACTGAGCGGCTCGTCGGCCCGGACGGTGAAGACGTCCACCCGGGGCACCATCGCCTCGGCGGCGGTGAGCTGCCGGAAGTCGAGGCCGCGGTCGAGCAGCGCGGACATCTTCGCGTCGAGCTGCCCCTCCTCCCGCGACTCGGCGATGATCTGCTCCAGGTCCTCGGGCGTGACGCCGCTGGGCAGCTCCTCGACCGGCTCGATACCGACCCGGCGGAGCAGCCGGGTCGCGGCGGTGTCGAAGAGCCGGATCACCGGTCCGGCGACCGCGAGATAGAGCAGCGTGGAGCGGGCCAGTGCCCGGGCCAGCGGCTCCGCCCGGACGACGGCGAGGTTCTTCGGTGCGAGCTCGCCGAAGACCATCTGGACGGCCGTGGCGATCACGAGGGCCAGCGTGACCGAGAGCGGGACGCTGACCGCCTCCGAGACCCCGGCCGCTCCGAGCAGCTCGGCCAGCCCGTCCCCGAGGTACGGCTCGGCGACGTACCCCACGAGCAGGGCGGTGACGGTGATCCCCAGCTGCGCGCCGGAGAGCATGAAGGACAGGCGTCCGGTGACCGTGAGGGCGCGTTGGGCGGCGACGTCACCGTTCTCGGCGAGCTGTCGGAGCTTGCCCCGGTCTACCGCGACATAGCCGAATTCCTGGGCCACGAAACAGCCCGTGGCGGCGGTGAGCACGACGATCAGGAGAAGGCCGAGCACGATCAGCACGGGTGGCTCAGCGCTCCCCGCCGCGACCGATGCGAAGGCTGCCGGGTACGACCCGGCCTGCTATAGCTGCCCTCCTGGGCAGTTGAATCGATCACGCGACCATCGTACCCGGACCGGTGAACGTCGACCGGTCAACCTTCGGCCGAATGCCCAGCTCGGGGGCGGGTTGACCCGGTGGGCGGCCGGGGCCCACCGGCCCCGGCGGGCTCACCCCCCGGCGGTTCCACCCTGCCCACGGGCCGGTCCCGGGCCGAGCTCCCGCTCGGCCAGGCCGTCCTCCTGTCCGGCCCGCCCGCCCTCGCGGTCGGCCAGCTCGTCGACGACCAGCAGATCGCGACGCAGCCGCCCGGTCCGGTACGCGGCCCGGCCGATCATCTGGGCCGTGAGCGGCGCGGTGGCCAACTGGAACGCGCCGATCAGCAACAGGGTCGCCAGTTCGCCGACGCGGCGCAGGCTCACCGCCAGGGCCAGCAGGATCAGCAGGCTCCCGAGGATCTGCGGTTTCGCCGCCGCGTGCATCCGGGAGAGAACGTCCGGGAACCGGACCAGCCCGATGCCGGCGAGCAGGCTGAGCACCCCACCCAGGACCAGACAGACGGCCGCCAGACCGTCCAGGACGGCCGACGTCACGCCTCCTCCTCGGCGACGAACCGGACCAGGGACACCGAGCCGACGAAGCTCAGCATCGAGAGGGCGAGCAGGATCGGCAGCGTGGTGGCGTGCCGGTTGACCGCCGCCTCGGTGCCGAGCGCGCATACGACGATCGACAGCAGTGCCTCGACGGCGACCACCCGGTCCAGCAGGTCCGGCCCGCGTACCACGCGGAACAGGACCAGTCCCGTGGCGACGACGAGCAGGACGATGACGACGATGACGATGGCGCTCATCCTCGGTCCTCCTCGGATCGGGTGTGGGGTGTGGACGACAACCGCCGCAGTTCGGCCCGGGAGCCGAAGGCCCGGATGAGCCGGTGTTCGAGGGNGAGGGTCTGTTCACGGGCCGCCGCCAGGTCCGCGGCGCCGCGCACGTCCAGGACGTGGACGAAGAGGCTGCCCGTCTCCCGCTCGGTCTCGACGATCAGCGTGCCGGGAACCAGCGACAGCACCTCGGCGGNGAGGGTCAGGTTGAGGTCGGTGGGATTCCGCAGCCGCACCCCGACGACCGCGTTCCGCAGCCGGTAGCGGGGGCGTACCGCCACCCAGGCGACATGGACACTCGCGGCCACGAGCTGGACCACGAACCGCGCGACGAGGCACGCCAGGGCCACCGGGCGCACGCGGCCCTCGAAGGNCACCCGGGGCAGCGGGAAGACGACCAGGACGACCACGGCGACCAGTACCCCGCCGGCGAGGTTTCCCCAGGAGAACTCCCCCCACAGCAGGCTCCAGACCAGGACCAGCCAGGCGACCGTGATGGTCTGGTCGCGAGCCCGCCGCCAGTGGAACCGCCCACCCGCCCCCTCCCGGCCGGTCCCGGCCCGCCGGGGCGGCCCGGCGACGCGCGCCGGACCGGGTCCGGCCGGTCGGAAGCGGGGCCGGGACGGCTGTTCTCGCCCCGTCACGGCGCACCTCCCGGGATGACCGCCTCGACGTAGGCGGTGCGCCGGTACAGCTCCTCGGCGGCCGCGCCGCTGACCGCGAAGATCGGGCCGGCGGCGACGGTCAGCGACAGGCCGAGCAGGACCAGGGCGGCGGNGGGGCCGACCATCAGTCGGGGCAGCCTGGCGCCCACCTGGCGCTCGGGCCGCCGGGGCGCGCGCCAGAACGCCATGTTCCAGACCTTCGTCGTCGCGTAGAGCGTCAACAGGCTGGTCAGCGAGCCACCAGCCACCAGGAGCCAGGGCAGGGGCCCGCCGGCGGCCACCCCGGCCTGCAGCAGCCCCAGCTTGCCGAGGAACCCCGAGAACGGCGGTACGCCGGCGAGGTTCAGCGCGGGAAGAAAGAAGAGGATCCCGAGCATCGGCGTTGTCCGGGCCAGTCCGCCGATCCGGTCGAGCTTGGTGGTGCCCACGCGGCGTTCGACCAGGCCGGCGGCGAGGAACAGCGTGGTCTGGATGGTGATGTGGTGCACCACGTAGAAGATCGCCCCGGACAGGCCGGCCACCGAGGTGAGCGCCACCCCGAACAGCAGGTAGCCGATGTGGCTCACCAGGGTGAACGACAGCAGCCGCTTGAGGTCGGTCTGGGCGACCGCGCCGAGAATGCCGACCAGCATGGTCGCCAGGGCCACCACCAGCAGCACGTCCGCGACGCGGCCACCCGGGAAGAGCAGGGTCTCGGTCCGGATGATCGCGTAGACGCCGACCTTGGTCAGCAGCCCGGCGAAGACGGCGGTCACCGGCGCCGGCGCGGTCGGGTAACTGTCCGGCAGCCACGCGGCGAGCGGGAAGGCGGCGGCCTTGATACCGAAGGCGAGCAGCAGCATGAGGTGGAGGGCCAGCCGCACGTCGCCGGGGAGCGCGGCGATCCGGTCGACCAGCTGCGCGAGGTTCACGGTACCGGTGGCCGCGTAGACCAGGGCGACCGCGGCGAGGAAGACCAGCGACGACACGAGGCCGACCACGACGTACGTCGTCCCGGCCCGGATGCGCTCCTCGGTGCCGCGTACGGTGAGCAGGACGTAGCTGGCGACCAGGAGGATCTCGAAGCCGACGAAGAGGTTGAACAGGTCGCCGGTGAGGAAGGCGTTCGTCACGCCGGCCGTCAACACGAGGTACGTGGGGTGGTAGATGGCCACCGGGGCGTGCTCGCCCGGGTCCGCCCGACCCTCCCCGATGGAGTAGAGCAGCACGCACAGGGTCACCGCCGCCGAGACCACCAGCATCAGCGTGGCCAGCCGGTCGGCGACGAGGACGATGCCGAGCGGCGCCGGCCAGGCGCCGACCCGGACCACCACGGTGCCGTACCGGTGGGCGTGCCAGAGCAGCAGCGCCGCGACGACGAGGGTGGCCGCCACCGCGGTGACGCTGATCACCCGTTGTGCGACCGACCGCCGGGCCAGCACCAGGGTCAGCGCCGCCCCGAACAACGGGATCGCCACCGGCAGCGGGACCAGGCCGGTCATACCCCACCCGCCTCGTCCCCGGCGCGCGGCTCGGGTCGCCGGCGCGTCGCGTCGGGCCGGTCGGACGCGTCCGCCGGTTCGTCGCCGAGCCTGCGGGGTGGCGGCTCCGGATCGACCTGCTCCGGGTCGACCTGCACGACGCCGCCGAACCGCTCGTCGGCGAACGGTCCCTCGCCGAGGCTGTCGTCGGGGACGGATGTTCCGTCCCGCTCGGCCTGGCGGACGATCCGGCGGTCCTCCGGGTCGTCGCGCACCTCGTCGTGCCCGATCAGCTGCCAGCTCCGGTACGCCATCGCGAGCAGGAAGGCGGTCATGCCGACGGTGATGACGATCGACGTGAGCACCATCGCCTGTGGCAGGGCGTCGCTCATCTCGGCCGCAGGCGTGATCCCGATGATCGGTGCCCCGCCGGGGCGTCCGGACAGGAGCAGGAGCAGGTTCACCCCGTTGCCGAAGAGGATGACCCCGAGCAGCACCCGACTGAGACTGCGCTCCAGCAGCAGGACGGACCCGGCGGCGCAGAGCACCCCGACGAGGATCACCAGTACCGGCGACGAACTCATGCCGGTCCCCCACCCCGGGGCCGGTGACCGCCGGGCCGACCGCCCTCCCGGCCACCGGACCGGCCGACGCCACGTTCACCGGACCGGGCCGNCCCCGTGGGCACCCGGCTCTCGCCCCCGATCCGCAGTCCACCGCCCTCCTCGCTCTCCGCCTCGATCTGCCGGTCGATCTCGGCGCCGAGGCTGCGCAGGACGTCCAACACCAGACCGATCACGACCAGGTAGACACCCAGATCGAAGAATATGGACGTGATCAGGTGCACCTCGCCGACCAGCGGCAGGTGCAGCGGAAACCGCGCGCTCTGCAGCACCTGACCTCCGGCCGCCATCCCGACCAGCCCGCTGCCGACGGCGATGAGCAGCCCGAGACCGAGCACCACCCCGGCGTCGACCGGAGCCGCCTGGTTGAGTTCGTACCGACCACCGGCGAGATAGCGGATCGCAAGCGCCAGGCCGGCCACCAGGCCGCCGGTGAAGCCGCCGCCGGGGGCGTTGTGCCCGGACCAGAGCACGAAGATCGAGAAAAGCACGATGGTGTGGAACAGCAGCCGGACGACCACCTCCAGAACGATGGACCGGCGTCGGGTCTGCAGGGTCGGCCCGGCCCGCAGCCAGACCCGCTCCGGGCCGGGCGCCGGCAGTTCCGGCCGACCGGTCCGGGCAGGGCCGCGCCGGCGCTGGAAGATCAGACTGGCCACTCCGGTGGCGGCGGCCACCAGCACCGAGATCTCCCCCAGGGTGTCCCAGGCGCGGATGTCGACCAGGGTCACGTTGACCACGTTGCGGCCGTAGCCGAAGTCCTGCGCTGCGGAGGGAAAGTCGGCCGACACCGACCGGGCGCGCCGCGCGTTCGTGGCGGCCAGGGCCAGCACCGCCATCACCAGCCCGACCGCCGTGCCGAGCCCGACCCGCAGCCATCGGCTCCGGCGCAGCGGCCGGACCGAGAACCGGACCGGCATGCGGCGCAGTACCAACACGAAGACCACGAGCGTCACGGTCTCGACCAGGAACTGGGTCAGCGCCAGGTCCGGTGCGCCGTACAGGACGAAGAGCATGGTGACGCCGTAGCCGCTCACCCCGACCAGGATCACCGCGGCGAGCCGGCGCCGGACCCGGACGACGAGGACCGCGGTGACGGCGAGCACCAGCCCGACCGCCGCCCACAGCGGGTCGTCCCAACGCAGGACCGGGTTCCGCCAGGNACCGCCGACCANCAGCGCGCCGCCCGGGGCGACGACCAGTACCAGCAGGATGACGCCGAGGTACTGCGGCAGGGAGCCCCGCTGTGTCAGCCCGGTCACCTCGACGGCGAGTCGGTCAACCGACCGGGCGAGGTACTGGTAGGCGGTGTCCCCGTCGAACGGGGCGCGCAGCCGGTCCAGCACCACGCCGAGGTGGGCACGCGCGACGACGAGCAGACCACCGGCGGCCAGCGCCACGGCGGACAGGCCGAGCGGCAGCCCGGGGTCGTGCCAGAGCGCCAGGTGGTNACCGGTCGGCCCGACCGANCGGGCGTACGGCGCGAGCAGGTCGTCGACCCCGCCGGCGAGCACGCCGAGTGCCAGCCCGGCGACGGCGAGCAGGGCGGGCGGAACGAGGAGCGCGGGCTCGACCGCCCGGGTCGGCGTCGGTGCCGCCCCGGGACGGTCGCCGAACGTGCCCCAGACGAACCGGACGGTGTAGGCGACGGTCAGGGCCGAGCCGGCGACCAGGACGGCGAGCAGCGGTGGGTGCCCGGCGAACGCCGCGAAGAGGGCCTCCTTGGCGACGTAGCCGACCAGCGGCGGCANGCCGGCCATCGAGGCGGCGGCGAGGAGCGCGACCACGCCGACCGCCGGCATCCGCCGCCACAGTCCGGAGAGCACGGCGAGGTCGCGGGTGCCGGCACGGCGGTCGACGATGCCGACCACGAGGAAGAGCGCCGCCTTGAACAGGGCGTGTGCCAGCAGCATCGCGCCGCCGGCGAGGGCGGCGTCCGCGGTGCCGGCGCCGACGAGCACCATCAGCAGGCCGAGCTGGCCGACCGTGCCGTACGCGAGCAGCAGCTTGAGGTCGGTCTGGCGTAGCGCGGTCCAGCCGCCGTACAGCATGGTTCCGGCCCCGGCGACGAGAAGCACCGGACGCCACGGGCCGACGTCGGCGTAGACCGGGGCGAGCAGCGCGACCAGGTAGACCCCGGCCTTCACCATGGCGGCGGCGTGCAGGTAGGCGCTGACCGGGGTGGGCGCCGCCATCGCGGCGGGCAGCCAGAAACTCGTCGGGAAGATCGCCGACTTGGCGAAGGCGCCGAGCAGGACCAGCACCAGCGCGGTGGCCAGGTACGCCCCGCCGGGCGGCGGGCGGGCCGCGATCTCCGACCAGCGGTAGGTGCCGGCCTGGGTGCCCAGCATGACGATGCCGACCAGCATCGCCAGCCCGCCGAGGGTGGTGACCAGCAGTGCCTGGGTGGCGGCGCGCCGGCTGGCCCGCTGCTCCGAACGGTGTCCGATCAGCAGGTAGGAGCAGACGCTGGTCAGCTCCCAGAAGACGTAGAGCAGCACCAGGTCGTCGGCGACCACCACACCGAGCATGGCGCCGACGAACCCGACGAAGACCCCGGCGAACCGGCCGAGCCCGGGCTCGTCGGCGTCGAAGTACCGTGCGCAGAAGACGAGCGTCAACGCGCCGACGCCACCGACCAGCGTCACCATCAGCCAGGAGAGGGCGGTGACGCGCAGTGCCAACTCCAACCCGAGCCCCGGCACCCACGGGTACGTCTCGACGACCGCCCCGCCGCGCCGAACGTGCGGNGCGGCCGCGACCGCCCACCCGACGGCCGCGGCCGGGACGAGTGCCAACGGCAGGTAGGCACGCCGACCCCAGCGCCGGACCAGCACGGGTGCGATCGACGCCGCCCCGAGCTGGAGAGCGAGCAGCACGAGCATGCGTACTCCAGGTAGGTGTCGGCGTGGCAGGTGTCGGCGTGCAGGCTCGCCTCGGCGATCCCGCGACACACAAGGATCAGACGACAGAGTCGCCGCCCGCGGCGGCGATTCGCCGGAATTCGCCAGTATTGGGTGCTCGGGGACGCCGGGCACGGTGAGCGGGGCCCCGGGGCGGACCGGCGGTCGCCGACGGGGACGAATCCGGCAGGTCGGCCGGCGCGCGGGACGAGGTCAGCAGACGGCGCAGGGCGAGCCGGTCGGCCGACCGGCGGCCTCCGCCTCCTGCCCCGACACGGACGGCACCATCAGATCCGGTCGGTCGAGCTGACGGAGCACCTGGTTGATCACATGTTGGGCCGCGGTGAGCGAACGCCGGGGCAGCACCCGGCCGTGAGCCTCGCGACGCAGCACCAGCGCGTGCACGGCGGCCCGGACCCGAGCCCGGTCGACGGCACTGGCCGCGGTGGTGTCGGCGACCAGCTGCCGCAGCGCCGCGCCGAGCCGCTCGGCAAGGTCGAGATCGGCACCTCGCAACGCGACGCGCGCCAGGTTCAGGTAGGCCTCGATCCGACGGGCCAGCACGTCGGTGTCGGCCACCGAACGGCGGCGGGCCACCGGATCGTCACGGTCCACCGGGGTGTCGCCCGGAGCGCTGGTCATCCGGCCCCCCCTTGGTGCTGAGCTGAGGATTCGCAGAAGTTACTGTAGGTCGCACTCCTCCTGCAAACAGTTAAGTTCGACGTACCACCCCCAACGGTGCGTTCGGCAGAACCGCCGACGGCTGACCGGGCAGACCCCACAGCGGGGACAGGTCACCCCGGTGGACCGACGGCACGCGAACACGGCCGGACCGGGTTCACGGCGCGGTGAGGGGCTCGGCCTCGTAGGCCCGGTGCAGCAGCGCGACGAAGGACGGAGCCTCGGGCAGGGACACCGAGCCGATGCGGTGCACGGGCACCGCCGGCGTCCACGAGTTCATGACCACGGCGCCGGCCAACGCCGGTAGGTCACCGAGCGTGATCTCTTGGACCCGCTGTGGGACACCGAGGCGATCCAACTGCCGGCGAACGATACCCATGGTGATTCCCCCGAGCATGTCGGCCTCGGGCCACACCACCGCGACACCGTCCCAGAAGGCCAGGTTCCAGATCGATCCCTCGGTGAGCCGGCCCCGGCGATCGACGAAGGCGGCATCGTCGAAACCCTGCCCGACGGCCTGTCGGAGGAAGTACGTCTTCGCCACCTCGCCGACGTGCTTGACCGTGGGAAGGACCCGCTCGTACTCGACCGCCGCCAACGCCAGCGGGCCTCGCGGACCGGACGCGGCGGGCCCGGTACGGACCAGCACCTCCGGTTCCTCCTCCGCCCCCGCCACCGTGAACTCCCCCGCCGGCGAGTAGACCGTCGCCGTCAGCGAGAGATCCGCCGGACCGGCCTCCAGTGCCGCCCGCAGACAGGACCGCACCCGGTCGTCGGGCAACGCCCGGCCGAACAACGCCACCGACGCAGACCGCAGCCGCTCCAGATGAAGATCGAGACCCCGGATCCGCCCCTGACGCACCTGCATCGCGGTGAAGTGTGCGTATCCGGCGAAGGCGAGCGGCGCCAGCTCCTCGGCGGTCGCCGGCCGGCCGTTGCGGTGAACAACGAAACTGGTCATGCGGGGACCGTAGAATCTGACACCGATGTGATCTTCAAGCGCGGATGAGAAAGACCACAGGAGCATGAGGATCGGGGACCTCGCACGCGAGACCGGCGTCAGTCCTCGCCTCCTGCGCTACTACGAGGAGCAGGGGCTGCTCACCGCGTACCGGAACGGGCGTGGCCACCGTCGGTATGCGGCGGATGCACCCGTGGTGGTCGCGCACATCAGGTCCCTGCTCGCCGCGGGGCTGCCGACCAGCGTCATCCGCGAGCTGCTGCCCTGCGTCAAGGGCCCGGGTCCGGCGCTGGAGCACTGCGCGGCGCCGACGCTTCGGAAACGGCTGGACGAGCTGGACAGCAGGATCGCCACACTCCAGCAGGCACGATCCGCGCTGACCCATCTCCTCGCCGCCACCTCCGGCGCGGAGGTGTGACCGCTGGGTACGGGCGGTCGCCGGGCCGGTTGTCGGACCGACCAGGCACGATGGGCCGGTGACCGAGGTGCTCCAACCGTTCGGTGCGGCGACGCGGGAGTGGTTCACCGCCGCGTTCGCCGCGCCCACCGACGCCCAGGTCGGGGCGTGGCGGGCCATCGGCGCCGGGCGTCACACCCTGGTGGTGGCGCCGACCGGCTCCGGCAAGACCCTCGCCGCGTTCCTCTGGTCACTGGACCGGCTGGCCCGACAGCCGCCCCCGAGCGACCCCCGACGACGCTGCCGGGTCCTCTACGTCAGCCCGCTCAAGGCTCTCGCCGTCGACGTCGAACGCAACCTGCGGGCACCGCTGACCGGGATCCGGAACGCGGCGACCCGGCTGGGCCTGCCCCCACCCACGATCACCGTCGGGATGCGCACCGGGGACACACCCGCCGACGAGCGGCGGGCCTTCGCGCGTACCCCGCCGGACATCCTGATCACCACCCCCGAGTCGCTCTTCCTGCTGCTCACCTCCGCCGCGCGGGACTCGCTGCGCGGCGTCGAGACGGTGATCGTCGACGAGGTGCACGCGGTGGCCGGCACCAAGCGCGGCGCCCACCTGGCGCTCTCGCTCGAACGGTTGGACGCGCTGCTCGCCACCCCCGCGCAGCGGATCGGCCTGAGCGCCACGGTCCGACCGGTCGACGCCGCCGCCCGGTTCCTCGGCGGCACCCGGCCGGTGACCGTGGTGCAACCGGAGGCGGCGAAGACCATCGAGGTCAGCGTCCAGGTGCCGGTCGAGGACATGGCCCGACTCGACGAGCAGCCGGAGCCGGGGTACGACGAGCACGACGGCCCGCGCCGGGCGTCGATCTGGCCCGCCGTCGAGGAACGGGTGTACGCCCTGGTCCGCGCGCACCGCTCGACCATCGTCTTCACGAACTCCCGGCGCGGCGCGGAACGCCTCTGCGCCCGACTCAACGAGTTGGCCGCCGNGGAGTTCGGCGCCCGCCCGCCCGCGCCGACCCGGCTACCGGCCGAGGTCATGGCCCCGTCCGAGACCGCGGCCGGCGCCCCGCCGGTGATCGCCCGGGCGCACCACGGCAGCGTCTCCCGCGAGGAACGCCGGCACATCGAGGAGGCGCTCAAGTCCGGGCGGCTGCCGGCGGTCGNCGCCACCTCCAGCCTGGAACTCGGCATCGACATGGGCGCGGTCGACCTGGTGGTGCAGATCGAGGCGCCGCCGAGCGTCGCGGCCGGACTGCAACGCATCGGCCGGGCCGGGCACCAGGTCGGGGCGGTCTCCCGGGGAGTGANCTTCCCGAAACACCGCGGCGACCTGCTCTCCTGCGCCGTCGTCGCGGAGCGGATGNCCGCCGGCGCGATCGAGGAACTCCACTGTCCGCGCAACCCGCTGGATGTCCTCGCCCAGCAGGTCGTCGCCATGGTCGCCCTCGACGAGTGGCGGGTCGGCGACCTCGCCGCGCTGGTCCGCCGGGCGGCGCCCTTCGCCGAGCTGCCGGACTCGGCCCTGCACGCCGTGCTCGACATGCTGTCCGGGCGCTACCCGTCCACCGCCTTCGCCGAGCTGCGGCCCCGGCTGGTCTGGGACCGGGCGACGGACCGGCTCACCGGCCGACCGGGCGCGCAACGGCTGGCGGTGACCAGCGGTGGCACGATCCCCGACCGCGGGCTGTTCGGGGTGTTCCTGGCCGGGGCGGAGCGCGCGGCGCGGGTCGGCGAACTGGACGAGGAGATGGTCTACGAGTCCCGGGTCGGGGACGTCTTCCTGCTCGGCTCCTCGTCGTGGCGGATCGAGGAGATCACCCCGGACCGGGTGCTGGTCTCCCCCGCCCCCGGGCAGGCCGCCCGGATGCCGTTCTGGAAGGGCGACCAGCCCGGCCGCCCGGTCGAGCTGGGGCGGGCGATCGGTGCCCGGCTGCGTGCCCTGGCCCGGGCCGGTGACGACGCGGCGGCCCGGGCGGCGCTGCGCGGCGGCGGACTGGACGACCGGGCCGCCGCCAACCTGGTGGCGTACCTGCGGGAGCAGCAGTCGGCGACCCGCGTGGTGCCGGACGACCGGACGGTGCTGGTCGAACGCTTCCGCGACGAGCTCGGCGACTGGCGGCTGGCGGTGCACTGCGTGCTCGGGGCACGGGTCAACGCGCCCTGGGCGCTGGCGATCGGCCGGCGGCTCACCGAGCGGTACGGTGTCGACGCGCAGGTGCTCCCCGCCGACGACGGCATCCTGGTCCGGCTCCCGGACACCGCCGACGACCCGCCCGGCGCCGACCTGGTCGCCTTCGACCCCGACGAGATCGCCACGCTGGTCGAGGAGTCGGTCGGCACCTCCGCGCTCTTCGCCGCCCGGTTCCGGGAGTGCGCCACCCGGGCCCTGCTGCTGCCCCGTCGCGACCCGCGCCGCCGGCAGCCGCTGTGGCAGCAGCGGCAGCGCGCCGCCCAACTGCTCGACGTGGCCCGGGAGTACCCCGACTTTCCGATCACCCTGGAGGCGGCCCGGGAGTGCCTGCAGGACGTCTTCGACCTGCCCGGCCTCGTGACNCTGATGCGGGACCTGGCAGCCCGCCGGGTCCGACTGGTCGAGGTGGAGACGCCCCGGCCCTCGCCGTTCGCCCGCTCGCTGCTGTTCGGGTACGTCGGCGTGTTCCTCTACGAGGGCGACGCCCCGCTCGCCGAGCGCCGGGCCGCCGCCCTGGCGCTGGACACCGGACTGCTGGGCGAACTGCTCGGCCGGGTCGACCTGCGGGAACTGCTCGACCCCACGGTGGTCGCCGAGACCGAGCGGCAGTTGCGCTGGCTGACGGAACAGCGCCGGCCCCGGGACGCCGAGGACGTCGTCGAACTGCTGCGCCTGCTCGGCGNCCTCTCCGAGGCCGAGCTGGCCGCGCGTGGGGTGGCACCCGACTGGCTGACCGAGCTGGCGCGGGCCCGGCGGATCCTGCGGCTGCGCATCGCCGGTGAGGAACGCTGGATCAGCGTCGAGGACGCCGGCCGGTACGCCGACGCGCTCGGCGTGGCCCTGCCGACCGGCGTGGCGCGGGCGTACCTCGAACCGGTGCCCGACCCGCTCGGTGACCTCGTCGCCCGGTACGCCCGGACCCACGGCCCGTTCCCGGCGGCGGCCTGCGCGGCCCGGTTCGGGCTCGGGGTCCTCGTCGTCGAGCAGACCCTGCGCCGGCTCGGCGCCGACGGGCGGGTGGTCTCCGGAGAGTTCTCCCCGACCGGCTCCGGCACGCAGTGGTGCGACGCGGAGGTGCTGCGGCTGCTGCGCCGTCGGTCGCTGGCCGCGCTGCGCCGGGAGATCGAGCCGGTGCCGGCCCGGGCGCTCGCCGCCTTCCTGCCCGACTGGCAGCAGGTCGGGACCGCCGCACGCGGGGTGGAGGCGGTCGCCGCCGCGCTGGAGCAACTGCAGGGGGTCGCCGTGCCCGCCTCCGCGCTGGAGAGTCTGGTGCTGCCGGCGCGGGTCGCCGACTACTCGCCGGCNTACCTGGACGAGCTGTGCGCCAGCGGCGAGGTGGTCTGGGCCGGCGCCGGGACGATCGGCCGGGGCGACGGCTGGGTCGTCCTGGCGTACGCCGACGCCGCCCCGCTGCTGCTGCCCGCACCCGACGAGACGCCGGCCCCGACCCCCCTGCACGAGGCGGTGCTGGCGGCGCTCGCCGACGGGCAGGCGCTGTTCTTCCGCGCCCTGGCCGACCGGGTGGCCGGACTGGTCGGATCGACCACGGTCGACGACGCGGCACTGGTCGGCGCGGTCTGGGACCTGGTCTGGGCGGGCCGGTTGACCAACGACACCCTGGCGCCGCTGCGCGCGGTGCTCGGCGGTGGCGGCGCACACCGGGCCCGCGCCGCGGCGCCCCGGACCCGCTACCGCAGACCGGGACGCCCGGTGCTGCCGAGCCGGGCCGGCCCACCGACCGTGGCCGGACGCTGGTCCCGCCTTCCCGACCGGGACACCGACCCGACCCGCCGGGCCGCCGCGCTCGCCGACGTCCTGCTGGAGCGGCACGGGGNGGTGACCCGGGGCGCGGTGACCGCCGAGGGGACACCGGGCGGCTTCGCCGCGGTCTATCCCGTGCTCGCCGCGCTGGAGGAACGGGGCGCCGTCCGACGCGGCTACTTCGTCGAAGGGCTCGGGGCTGCCCAGTTCGCGGTGCCGGGGGCGGTGGACCGGCTCCGTGCCCTGGCCGAGCCGGGAGGTCGGGGGCACCGGCAGGGCCGGGCCCGGGTGCTCGCCGCCACCGACCCGGCCAACCCGTACGGCGCGGCGCTGCCCTGGCCGGCCCGGGTCGTGGACTCCGGCGACGGCCCGGCCGACGCCGGCGCGCCGGCGGGGCACCGGGCCGGGCGGAAGGCGGGCGCCCTGGTCGTCCTGGTCGACGGCGACCTCGTCCTGTACGTCGAGCGCGGCGGCCGTACCCTGCTCTCCTTCTCCGACGACGCCGAGGCGCTGGCCGCCGCCGCCCGCGCGCTGGCCGCCGCGGTCGGCACGGGCGCGCTCGGGGTGCTCGCGGTGGAGCGTGCCGACGGCGGCGCGGTGCACGCCTCCCCGCTGTGCGACGCGCTCACCGCCGCCGGCTTCCGGGTCACCCCGAAGGGTCTCCGGCTGCGCGGCTGACCCTGGTCTCGACGTCACCGCGTGACGGCGGAGGACGTCGCTGCCCAGCGGCTTTCGACCCACGTCGAAAGCCCTGGGCCGGCGGCCGGCCGCCGACTACGGTGGCCGACGTTCCACGCGGCGGACCGGCGCGACCGGCTCCGCCCCGGGTGGACCGAGACGTGCGGGGAGGAAGCGGCTCTGGTGTGGATTCGGCCGTCCGTACCGCGACCGGTGCCGGAGCCGCGGCCGCGACGGGAACCGGGGGCGAGCGACCCGGGGCCGCCGGTGGCTGCGGGACGCCCCCGCGAACCGGAGCCGACCGGTCGTCCGCCCCGTCCGGACGTCGTCACCGGGTGGGGCCGCCTGCCCCACTCCGGATACGTGCTGGCCTGTGGCGTGCTGAGCGTGGTCATGGCGGGCGGGGGCCTGCTGGCCAGCTGCGCCGTGAGGGCGCTACCCCCGCCCCGGTTGCCCGGCCCCACCGACATGCCGGACCTGCCCGTCGACGGTCCTCCGCTGCCGACGTTCCCGGGTGGTGGTCCGGCACTGCCGACGGTGCCTCCGCTGCCGACGGCGTCGGTGCCGTCGACGCGTCCGCCGCGGCTGACCGGTTCCCTGACATTCAGTCCGGTGGCACCGCCGCGGTACTCATGGTCGCCGACAGCCCCGGTCACGGTGTCGGGGACCGGAGAGGCGACGGCGCGTGGGTCGGACGGAGCCGGCCGGTGAGCCCGCCTCCGCAGCCACCGGTCGAGGCCGCCGGCCGGCCGGCGAGGGCCCTCCTCGTCGTCGCCGGTCTGATGTCCCTCGGGTACGGGGCGGAACTGCTCATCGATCTCGTCGCCCCGAGGACGGACGAGATCGAGCCACGGATCGGGCTGTTCGCACCGCTGACTCCGGACCTGCCCCGGGTCGTCTTCTGGGCCGTGATCGCGAGCTGGGTCCTCGCGCCGCTCGCCGGGTTGGTCTGTCACCGCGTCGCCCGGTGGCGCGGCGCCGCGCAACCGGTTGCGGCGGCGGTGCTGCTGGCGCCGTTCACCGTCATGCCCGTCGCGTTCCTGGCTCGGGGGGTGCCGCAGCTGCTGGCCTGCCTGCCCAGCACCGGGATCGCACTGTGGGGGGTGCACACCCTGCTGCGGCGGTTCCACCGGCCGCCGGCCTGGACGACCCTCGCCGCGTTCGGCTGGGGTGCCCTGGTGGCCGGCGGGTTCGCAGGCGCGATGAACGTCTGGTTCACGACGTACGCGCTCGGGATCTTCGGCACCGACGGCCGGTTCCGGCTGCCCCACGAGGCGCTCACCCTCGCCTTCCTACACGGCGCGGCCGTCGAGGAACTCGGCAAGGCGGCCGGCGTCNCGCTCGCCTTCGCGGTGCTGCGGCACCGGCTGGCCGGGGTGGCCACCGGGACGCTCCTCGGCGCGGCGGTGGGGCTCGGCTTCAACCTCAGCGAGAGCGTCGAGTACATGAGCAACGCCCAGAACGCGGGGGTGCAGTACTGGATGCGGCAGTCCGTCGGGATCATGGCGGCGCACACCGCCTTCACGGCGCTGGCCGGCGCCGGGATCGCGGCGTCCCGGAGCCTGCCACCCGGAGCGTGGCGGCGGGTGGTGGTCGCGTCGGGGCTGGTCGCGGCGAGCCTGGCCCACTTCGCGAGCAACATGGTGTTCCACTGGCTGGGCGTCGCGCCGTACGACTGGCTGCGGCCGAGCCCGACCGTGTCCGCCCTGCTCGTCCAACCGCTCGCCCTGGTCGTGGTACAGGGGCCGGTGGTCGCCACGTACCTGGTCCTGCTCCGCCGAGGACTGCGCACGCAGGCCGCCGACCTGGCGGTCGTGCTGCGTGAGGAGGCGGAGACCGGACTCGGCGCGATCCTGCCCGCCGAGGTTCCGGTGCTGCTGAGTCCCGCCCGGCGGCTCCGGTTCAGGGTCGCGGTCCTCCTCCGGTACGGGGTGGCCGGGTACCGCCACGCCGGTCGCCTCCACGCCGCGCAGCTCGACCTGGCCGAGTGTCGGCGGTACCAGGCGGACAGCGGCGTCGCCGACCCGGTGCGGGAGGAGCGGCTGCGCGAGCGTGTCCGGCAGGTGAAGCGGCGGTGGCCGGTCGGCGCCTCGGTGGCGGACGCGCGGACGGTGACCCGGTGAGCGGTCGGCTGGCGGCCGGGATCGTCGGCGCGCTCGGCGCGGTGCTGTTCCTCCTGGTGTGTGCCCCGGACGCCGCGGCGGCCTGCGGGATCAGCTACCAGGAGGGTGGGGGCGTCCCGACGCCGGTCGGCGACTGCGCCAACGGACCGGCGATCGGCGCCGCCGCCGCGGTGCTCACCACCACGGTGGTCGCCGGCGGTGCCCTGGCGATCGTGTCCGTCCTGCGCACGGGCCTGTCCGGCAGCGACCTCGCGGACGCTCTCGACGCCGCCCGGCAGGTCGGCGACACGGCGACCCGACCTCCCGAGGCCGGAGGGCGGGCGGACGGTCCGACGTCGGCGATGGGCCGCCGGAGAGACTGGGCGGATCCCGGCGCGCGTCCCCGACCACCGGCCCGCGAGCCGGATTCGTATCTCGCCGCCGGTGACCCGGTCTACTACCGGGACGGGGCCACGGCGATCGGCTATGACAGCCGGACCCTGCGGGTCTTCGACAGCGCCGCGCCCCGGCCCGGCTACCACGACGTCGTCGTCCACGGTCTGCCCAACGGACTGGTGGTGCCCGGATATGTCGGATCCGACGGCGGGGACCATCCGGGTTCGCCCACCCATCCGCACCAGATCGCCGAGGCGGTCGGTCAGAATCCTCATTACCGAGGCGGTCCGGTACGCCTGCTGATCTGTCATTCCGCCCGCGTGGAGCCGGGTGCCGGGGTACCACCGGTGGCCCAACAGATCGCGGACGCGTTGGGTGTGACCGTCGTGGCGCCCACCGACGTGGTGGGGGTCAACCGGTACGGCCCCCGGCGGCAGGTGCCCCAGGTGGGCAACGGTGGTCGGTGGGTCAGCTTCCAGCCGAGAGAGCCGGGTGAGGAATCATGGCCGAGCTGACGCTACGGCTCGCCGGGATGTTCCGCGAGCTGGGACCGGCGGGTCCGCGGCTGACGCGGGAGAGCATCTTCGAGGCCGTCGCCGACGAGGAACTGCCGGACGTTGCCGAGGTCGTCCGGTACCTGCGGGCCGGGCACGTGCTGATCGACGTGCTGGACGTCGCCAACGACGCCTTCGATCCCGAACAGCAGGTCGTGAACGGGCCGACGATACGCACCGACGGCGACTGGCTGTGGCGGGAGGATCTGGCCTACTACGTCCGCCGGCACCGGGTCCGCCTGCCCGAGGACTTCCTGGCGCTCATCCGGGCGCGGAACTACGTCGTGCCGCCCCGGGACGAGGAGCTGTTGGCCGAGTGCGCCGCGGTCGCCGAGAAACTGGTGTTCTGAGGTCCGTCGATGCCCATGTCCACCCGCACGACACCGACCACCGCCGGCCCCGGGGCTGTTCCGGCCACCGTGCCGGGTGCACCCGGCGCGGGAACCACGGTCCGCCGTGGCCGGCGTGGGTGGATCGGACGGCGGAGCCGAGGGCTGCTGGCCGTGCTGGTCACGACCGCGGTGCTCGCCGGCTGCGGCGGTTCGGACGCCCCGCCGCCGGACGGACCCGATCCCCTGCGGTGGCCCGAACTCACCCTCACCCCGCTCCACGCGGACGCTCCCAACCCCGACGTCATCGCCGGAGCCGGCGCCGTCGGTCCGGACGGCCGGCTGTGGTACGTGAACCTCAACGGCAACCGGCTGCTGCGTCTCGCCCCGACCGGCGAGGAGGACGTCGTCGTCTTCGACCCTCCCTTCCCCGTCTCCACCAGGTGGGTGTCCGACGTGACCGCCGGGCCGGACGGCGCCATGTGGTGTACGACGTACGGTCCGTTCATCGCCCGGTTCACCCCGGACGGCGAGTCCCGGTTCTTCCCGGTCCCCCGCCGCCGCGGGGACACGGTGACGCCGTACCGGATCGCCACCGGCGCCGACGGGCAACTGTACTTCCTCGCCTCCGGCGTCGTCGGGCGGATGACCGTCCAGGGTCGGGTCACCATGGTCGACGCCCCGGGGCTCACCCTGTCCTCCACGTTGGTCGCCGCACCCGACGGCGCGGTCTGGTACACGCTGCCCGCCACGCCGGAGGGGCCGAGCCAGGTCGGCCGGCTCGCCCCGGACGGTCACCGGACGTTTCCGGCGCCCAACCTCGCGGCGGGCCACAGCCCGGTCACCGTGGACCACGCCGGCAACCTGTGGTACGCCCAGCAGGGCGTGGGCGCGATCGCCCGGGTGGACCCGCGCGGTGAGCGCACCGTGCACGAGATTCCGGGGTTCCACTCGATCAGCGGCATCCTGTTCGCCCCGGACCGGACGATCTGGTTCAGCGGGATCACCCCGACGAGCCGCCCGGTGATCGGCCGGTACACCCCCGGCGCCGGTAGCACGGCGTACCGGCTCCCACCGGAGGTGTCGGTCGGTCCCCCGCTCCTCGTGGTCGGGCCGGACCAGCGGATCTGGCTGGGCGCCGGAGGTGGGATCTACCGGATCGAGGGCGAGGGGGTTACCGTCCCCACCCCGACCGTCGCCGTCCCGCCCACCCGCTGAGCCGGACTCACAACCGTCCGCCACCCGCGCCGCGACGCCTGTGGCGGACGGCCGCACCCCCAAGTCACGTCCGACCCAGGGNCGCCGACTGCCCGCGAAATAGTTGACACTGACTATTCAGTCATGGATAGTTAGTTCTGACTAACACGGGAGGCCGTCACCTCCGACACCGCCCCTCGGGGGAAGGAGGCAGAAGACATGTCCACCCCGCAGACCCTCGACNCCCCGGTACGGGTCACGGCGCACCGCACCGTGACCAAGCGGCTCGGCCACTGGACCACCGCCCGCGCCGTCGAGGTCCGCGCCCACCGCGGCGCCGCCGTCCTCGACCTGCGCTCACCCCGGATCCCGGCCGGCGAAATCCGGGTCACCGTCGAGCTCGACCGCGCGNCGCTCACCCTGCTCGTTCCCGACGACGCCGCGGTCGTCGACGACGACCTCGCCCGGAGCGGACGGGCCCGGGTGACGGATCGGGAGCGACCGGACACGCCCGGGGACCGACGGATCACCATCACCGGGGTGATCCGGGACGCCGACATCCGGGTTCGCCGCAGCGGCCTCGCCGTACTGACCGCGATCTGCTCCAGGGAGTATTGGAGCGACCTGCGGCGGGCCCACCGGGAGGGCCGGCATCCCACCGTGGCCGATCCGGCCCGCTCCGGCTGACCGCCGCCCACACCGACGCGGGCCGCCCACACCGGCCCGCGTCCCGAGGCGGAGACGCGGATGACCACCAAACGAAAGGTCGGCAACCTACTGGCACTGGCCGTGCTCTCGTATCTGAGCCAGCGGCCGATGCACCCGTACGAGTTGAGCCGGACGCTGCGCGACAACGGCGACGACCGCAGCATCAAGTTCACCCACGGCTCGCTCTACATGGTGGTCCAGCAGTTGGCGCGGGCGGGACTCGTCGCCGCGCAGGAAACCAGTCGCGAGGGCCAGCGTCCGGAGCGGACCGTGTACGCGCTGACCGACGCCGGCCGGGCCGAGCTGCGCGACTGGCTTCGGGAGCTCCTCGAGGAGCCCCGACACGAGTACCCGCACTTCGTGGCCGCGCTCTCACTGATCGGGGCGCTGCCGCCAAGCGAGGTGCTGCCCCTGCTGCGCCGCCGGCTCGAACGGCTCGGTGCGCAGCGGGCCGAGATCCGCACCCTGATCGACGGCGCGCTGGCCGACGGCGTACCCGGGCTCTTCCTCGTCGAGGAGGAGTACCGACTCGCCCTGCTGGAGGCCGAGTCGTCCTTCGTGGAGCGGTTCATCGGGCAGATCACCGACACCGAACTGGGCTGGGGCCGCCAGTGGGCCGCGTTCCACGGCGAACCGCCCCCGTGACAGACGTGAGGAAACCCATGACCGACATCAGATCCGCCCTGGTCATCGGCGGTGGGATCGCTGGTCCGGCGACCGCGATGGCGCTGCGGCGCGCCGGCGTCGAGGCAACGGTGTACGAGGCTCACCCGCAGACCGCCGACGGTGTCGGCGGCGCGCTGAGCATCGCCCCCAACGGACTGGCCGCGCTCGCCGTCCTCGGCGCGGACGAGGCGGTACGCCGGATCAGCGACCCGATGACCGCGATGGTGCTGCAGAGCGGCACCGGCCGCCGGCTGGCCGTCCTCAACACCCCGCCGCACCTGCCGACCATGCGGCTCGCCTGGCGTCCGGACCTCTACCGGGCCCTGTACACCGAGGCGACCGCCCGGGGCATCCGGATCGAGCACGGCCGGCGGCTGGTCTCCGTCACCGAGTCCGGCTCGGCGGTGACCGCGCACTTCGCCGACGGCACGACCGCCAGCGCCGACGTGCTGGTCGGCGCGGACGGTATCCGGTCCACGGTGCGCTCGCTGATCGACCCGGCCGCGCCGCGGCCCCGCTACAGCGGTCTGATCAGTTTCGGCGCCCGGATGGCCGCCACCGGGCTGCCCTCCACCCGGGGCGAGATGTTTCTGGTCTTCGGGCGTCGTGCCTTCTTCGGCTACCAGGTCCTCGACGACGGCAGCGGCGGCTGGTTCGTCAACCTGCCGCGCCGCGAGCCGATGAGCCGTGCCGAGGCCCGCCGCACCGCGCCGGAGCGGTGGCTGGACGTGCTGGCCGAGTTGTTCGCCGACGACCGGGTCCCCGCCGCGGAGCTGATCCGGCGCACCGACCCGGCCGACCTGCTGATCGTCGGACCGATGGAGGATCTGCCCTCGGTGCCGACCTGGCACCGGGGCCGGGTGGTGCTGGTCGGCGACGCCGCGCACGCCCCGTCGAGCAGTTCCGGGCAGGGCGCCTCGCTGGCCGTCGAGAGCGCGGTGGAGCTCGCCCGCTGCCTGCGGGACCTGCCGTACGAGGCGGCGTTCCCGGCGTACGAGCGACTGCGCCGGCGCCGGGTCGAGCGGATCATCGCCATGGGTGCCCGGACCAACCGTGACAAGGTGGCCGGCCCGGTGGGCCGCGTCCTGCGGGATCTGCTGCTGCCACTGGCCATGAGGTTCGCCAGACCCGAGCGGATGACCTGGCAGTTCGAGCACCGGATCGACTGGGACGCCCCGGTCGACGCCGCACCGGACGCGGCGCGGGTCGCGGCCTGAGGGCGGGGGGAGCACCCCACCTGTCGCCGGGAGGCGAGGTTAGGCTAACCTCACATCACTTTCGTGCCTCACGCCCGACGCCGGGCGGCACCGTGACCCGGGTACGTACCGAAAGGCAGCCCAGATGACCGAGGTCTCCACCGCGACACCGCTCGTCGCCCCGTGGCGCTTCTTCCCCGCCGAGGTCGCCCGGTTGCACCGGCTCAGCACCTCCTTCCTCCGGGTCACCTTCACCGGGGAGGACCTCGACACCTTCGCCGATCCCGGCTACGACCAGCGGATCAAGCTCGTCTTCCCGCTGCCGGGACACGGCTTCCGACACCTGCCCGACGGTCCGGACTGGTACCCGCGCTGGCGCGCCCTCCCGGGCGCGCTGCGCAACCCGTTCCGGACGTACACCANCCGGGCCGTCCGGCGTGACCGGCGCGAGGTCGACGTGGACATCGTGCTGCACGAGGCCGGCGGGCCGTTCGGCCCGCACGGCCCGGCGGCCCGCTGGGCGCTGGCCGCCCGGCCCGGCGACCAGATCGTGATCGTCGGACCGGATCACGCCTACCCCGGTGACCACGGCGGCCGGGAGTTCCAGCCGGCCCTCGCCGACCGGATCCTGCTGCTCGCCGGGGACGAGACCGCGGTGCCGGCGATCGCCGCGATCGTGGAGCGGCTGCCGGCGACGGCCCGGGGTGAGGTACTGCTGGAGGTGCCGCACCCGGACGACGCCCTCGACCTGCCGGCTCCGGACGGCCTGACCGTCACCTGGCTGCCCCGCCGGGGCGCGCCGCACGGCAGCCTGCTGGTCCCGGCGGTCCGGGCGGCGGCGGAACGGCTCGTCCCGGCGGTGCGACCGGCGACCGGCCACCCGCTCGGCGCCGCCGGGCCGGCCGAGACCGGCGACGCCGACCCGGACGAGGAGCTGTGGGAGGTGCCGGTGGGGCTGTCGGGCGGCCGGCACTACGCGTGGCTGGCCGGCGAGGCCGGCGTGATCCGCACGCTGCGCCGACACCTGGTCGCGGAACGCGGCATGGACCGCGAGTCGGTGGCCTTCATGGGCTACTGGCGGCTCGGCCGCGCCGAAGACGCGGCCTGACCGGCGGCTCGGCCGCGCCGAAGACGCGGCCTGACCGGCGGCTCGGCCGCGCCGANGACGNGGCCTGACNNGCGGCNCGAGCCGCCTGCCGCCAGGACAGGCCTGACGCGCGGCGCGAGCCGCCTGCCGCCACCCGCCGGCCGACCNACGGTTGCCGGTCGGCCGCGGCGGGCGGCGCCTCCTACAGTCGCGGCGCCACCTCGGAGGCGATCAGGTCGAGGTGGTCCAGGTCGGTCAGGTCGAGTACCTGCAGGAAGATCCGTTCGGCGCCGTGCTTGGCGTACTCCCGGATCTGCTCGACCACCTCCTCGGGCGTGCCGGCGACGCCGGGGCCGGCACGCAGTTCGTCCGGGTCGCGGCCGATCGCCTCGGCACGGCGCCGCACCTCGGCGTCGGACCGGCCACAGACCACGGTCAACGCGGCGGAGAGGACCAGGGGCCGGCGTCCGCTCGCGGCACGCCCGACCTGCTCGCTGGCCCGGGCCACCGCGGCGTAGCTGCGGGCCACGCTCTCGGCCGGTTCGAACGGCACGTTGAACTCGTCGGCGAACCGCGCGGCCAGCATCGGGGTACGCCGCAGCCCCTTGCCCCCGATGATCAGCGGCGGCGCCGGCGACTGCACCGGCTTCGGCAGGGCCGGCGAGTTGCGCAGCTGGTAGTACCTGCCCTGGTAGTCGAAGGTTCCGCCGGGCGGGGTACCCCACAGCCCGGTGATCACCTCAAGCTGCTCGGTCAGCCGCGCGAAGCGCTCGGCGGGTGGTGGGAACGGGATGCCGTACGCCTGGTGCTCCGGCTCGTACCACCCGGTGCCGAGCCCCAGCTCGACCCGACCGCCGCTCATCGCGTCGACCTGGGCCACGCTGATCGCCAGCGGCCCGGGCAGCCGGAAGGTCGCGGAGGTGACCAGGGTGCCGAGCCGGATCCGGGACGTCTGCACCGCGAGTGCGGCCAGCGTCAGCCAGGCGTCGGTCGGGCCGGGAAGGCCGTCCCCGCCCATCGTCAGGTAGTGGTCGGACCGGAAGAAGCCCTCGAAGCCGCACTCCTCGGCGTGCCGGGCGACCCGGAGCAGGTCGGCGTAGGAGGCGCCCTGCTGGGGTTCGGTGAAGATACAAAGCCGCATGCCTGCTACCTTGCCAGTCGACCGGGGGTGAGGACGACAGGTGTCAGACGTCGTGGTACGGGCGGCGGCTCCGGCCGACCGGGGCGCGATCGACGCGCTGCACGACAGGGAGTGGGGCGGGCCGTACGTCATCGCCCACGACGTGCGATACGACCTGCGCGAGCTGCCCACCCTGGTCGCCGTCGAGGCGTCCGGTGCGGTCCGCGGCGCGCTCGCCTGGCACCTCGACGCGCGTGGGCTGGAGGTGGTCAGCGTCGTGGCCGACGAGCCCGGCCGCGGGATCGGCACGGCGCTGCTGGACGCCGCGACCGAGACCGCCCGGCAGCGGGGAGCGGACCGGCTCTGGCTGATCACCACCAACGACAACCTGCGGGCGTTNCGCTTCTACCAGCGACGCGGGCTGCGCATCGTCGGCGTGGACCCGGGGGCGGTGGACCGGGCCCGGCAGCGCAAGCCGACCATCCCCACGCTGGGCGAGCACGGCATCCCACTGCACGACGAGCTGGTACTCGAACGACGACTGACCGACGAGGTGTAGCCGCCGCCCGCGCCCGGGCTAGTCTTGGCGGCTGTGTCCGGGTACGAATGGCTCAGCCTGACCACCGACTACGGCCGCTCCGACGGCTTCGTCGCCGCCTGCCACGGTGTCGTGGCCCGGATCGCGCCGCGGGTACGGGNGATCGACGTGACCCACCTCATCCCGCCCGGGGACGTCGTCCGGGGCGCCGCGGTGCTCGCCCAGACCGTCGGACACCTGCCGCCGGCCGTACACGTGGCGGTGGTCGATCCCGGCGTCGGGACGCCCCGGCGCGGCGTCGCGCTCCGCACCCCGGGCGGGCTGCTCGTCGGCCCCGACAACGGGCTGCTGCCGTGGGCCGCGACCACGCTCGGCGGGGTGACCGAGGCGGTGGAGCTGACCAATCCGGAGTGGTTCCCACAGGTCTCCCGTACCTTCCACGGCCGCGACGTCTTCGCCCCGGCCGCCGCCCGGTTCGCCCTCGGCGCGGCGCTGGCCGAGGCGGGGCCGGAGGTCGACCCGGCGGATCTGGTCCGGCTACCCGACCCGGTGGTCGAGGAGGGGGACGGCTGGCTACGCGCCGAGGTGCTGACGATCGACCACTTCGGCAACGTGCAGCTGGCGGCGCCGGGCGCGGCGTGGCAGCGGCTCGGGCCGACGGTCCGGATCGGCGAGCGTACGGCCGTCCGGGGCGGAACCTTCGGCGACGCCGCCCCCGGCCAGCTCGTCGTGTACGTCGACTCCGCCGGTCAGCTCGCGGTCGCCGTCAACGGTGGCCGGGCGGACGAGGCGCTCGGGGTGCGTCCCGGTGACGTCCTGCGGCTGGAGTGACCGACCGGGGCCGGGGACCGGGGCCGGACCCGCGGGCCGACGGCCGCACCAGGCCGGACGGGGCCGGATCGCCGGGTCCGCCAGGGGCCGCACCGGCCGCCGGAGATCCGACCGGGAAACCGATATCGTCCACTGTGCCCCGGCCGCGCCACTGTGGAATGCTTACCGCCGTGGGGAAACACTCGACCGATGTCGCCGCCTGCCAGTGCTGCGGACACCGAACCGGGGGCGGCACCTGTCCCGTCTGTTTCTGGACCGAAGACGGTTCCACCGATGAAACCGCCGACATCGCCCGGGGTGGCCCCAACGGTGACCTGAGTCTGTCGCACGCCCGGCTCAACTACGCCATCTACGGCGCGAGCCACCCGCGCTACCAGGACCTGGTCCGCCCACCCCGGCCGGACGAGATGCCCTGACTCGCCCGACCGCCACACCGTGCCCGACGACGGGCCGGACCCGCCGGAGGGTCGGCCCGGTCGGGCAGGGGCGCCCGGCCGGCCACCGGTCGTGACCGGTGGCCGGCCCGCCTCGTCGGACCCGCCGTCGTGGCGACCGCCGCCCGCGGGATCCGCCGGAGGAAGATGAGCGGGTGCCCGAAGGCGACACCGTCTGGAACACGGCCCGCACGCTGCACCGCGCGCTGGCCGGCAGCCGGCTGACCGCCACCGACTTCCGGGTGCCGCACCTGGCCACCACCGAGCTGACCGGGGCGACCGTGCTGGAGTCCCGGTCCCGGGGCAAGCACCTGCTGCTGCGCCTGCGTCTGCCGGAGGNTCCGGCCTCCTCCCACNCNCCGGACGGGGACCCGCCCCGCCCCGGCAGCCGGCGGCTGACCCTGCACTCACACCTGCGCATGGACGGCGCCTGGCGGGTGTACGCCCCGGGCGAGCGGTGGGCGGCACGGCCGGCGCACACGATCCGGGTGGTGTTGCGTACCGCGGACGCGGTGGCGGTCGGCTACCACCTGCACGAGCTCGCCCTGCTCCCGACCTCGCAGGAGGAGACCCTGGTCGGACACCTGGGGCCGGACCTGCTCGGCCCGGACTGGGACCCGGCCGAGGCGGTCCGGCGGCTCGCCGCCCAACCGACCCGGAGCATCGCCGAGGCGCTGCTCGACCAACGCAACCTCGCCGGCATCGGCAACCTCTACAAGTCGGAACTCCTCTTCCTGCGCGGCGTGTCGCCGTGGACGCCGGTCCGCGACGTACCGGACCTGGCGGGCCTGGTCGCGCTCGCCCACCGGCTGATGACGGCCAACCGGGGACGCTGGACCCAGAGCACCACCGGCTCGCTGCGCCGGGGGCAGACCAGCTACGTCTACGGCCGGCGTGCACTACCCTGCCGCCGTTGCGGGGCGACGATCCGCAGGCGTGAACAGGGTGAGCGGGTCACCTACTGGTGCCCGGTCTGCCAGCCCGGCCCGGGCTAGGACCGCCGCCGGCGACGACACCGGAAACGGCCCGTCCCGGAGGCCGGGCGGCCGGGTTCACCGCGTGACGGCGTCGACGTCCGCTGTGCCGTTTCTGGCTCCTGGTCGCTCACCCGGCCGAAACCGTATCCAACGATGCCCTTCCGCGGTTGACTGCTTACGGATCGTCATCACGGTGAGCGGCGGCGGACCGGTCGGTCCGGCCGCGGGACGCGTGGATGGCGCGTCGGCGGGCCAGACGAACGGTGCCGGCAGGCCGCTCTCCGGGGAAGGGCGTGATCATGTTCAGAGGGCTTGCCGCACGCTGGGCCGCCCGCGCCGCGCACGCCACGCAGCGGCGAACCGGGCGGCAGCCGATTCCCCGCCAACCCACCGGCCGCCGGCCGGTACGGGCGCTGGTACCGGCGGCCCGACGCGGCAAGGAGCCGCCGGGGTCGGTCCTCGACCCCACCGCCCCGCCGGACTACTTCGGCTTCGTCCCGAACTTCGCGTACAGCCCACGGCCGGTGGCGGACGCGACCGGGGCGGTCATCCCGGGCACCGGCATCCGGAAGTTCGTCACCGCACTGCCCCGGGTCGGGTCCGAGCCGACCGAACTGGGCGCCCGGATCCCGGTGGCGGTNCCCGACACCGTGACGTACCCGGGATGCGACTACTACGAGATCGGGGTGCAGGAGTACACCCAGCGCCTCCACCCNGACCTGCCGCCGACCCGGCTGCGCGGGTACCGGCAGCTCAACAACGGCACCGACGACGCCGGGCACAACACGGTGGCGCCACCGGAACGGCCGTACCACCTCGGACCCCTGATCGTGGCCCGGCGGGACCGTCCGGTGCGGGTGAGGTACGTCAACCAGCTGCCGNCCGGCTCCGCCGGCGACCTCTTCCTGCCGGTGGACCCGACGGTCCGGGGAGCCGGCGCCGGTCCCCGGGGCGGCCTGGAACGCTACCCGCAGAACCGCTGCTCCGTCCACCTGCACGGTGGCGACGCGCCGTGGATCAGCGCCGGTGGGCCGCACCAGTGGTTCACCCCGGCCGGCGAGCCGACGCCGTACCCGCGCGGGGCCGGGTACGCCGCGGTACCGGACATGCCCGCCCCGGAGCCCGGGACGGCCACCGCCTACTACCCGAACCGGCTGAGCGCCCGGCTGCTCTGGTACCACGACCAGAGCGACGGCATCGCCCGGCTGACCGTCTACTCCGGCCAGATCGGGCTCTACCGGCTCGACGACCCGGTGGAGCGCCGGCTCGTGGCCGACGGGACCATCCCGGCCGAGGAGATCGTCCTGGTGCTGCAGGACAAGACCTTCGTGCCGGACGACGCCCAGCTCGCCGCCGAGGACCCCACCTGGAACGTCGCCAACTGGGGCGGTCGGGGCAGTCTCTGGTTCCCGCACGTCTACATGCCCCGCCAGAATCCGTACAACGAGTCGGGCAGGAACCCGACGGGACGCTGGGACTACGGTCCCTGGTCCTGGCCACCGTCCACCGGCACCGCGCACGGACCGGCACCGAACGCGCACCACGACCCGGCAACCCGACCGTGGGAACCACCGGCCGTGCCCGGCACCCCCACGCCGTCCGCGGTACCGGAGGCGTTCCTGGACACCCCGCTGGTCAACGGGGTCGCCTATCCGTACCTGCGGCTACGCCCGGCGGCGTACCGGTTCCGCATCCTCAACGCCTGCACCGACCGCAGCCTGAACCTCCAGCTCTACTACGCGGCGTCGAACGCGCCGATGTGGCACCCGGACGGCACCCTGGCCGACCCCGACGCCGGCGAGGTGCCGATGGTGGCGGCCCTGCCCAACCCGGACTTCCCACCCGGCTGGCCGACCGACGGTCGGGACGGCGGAGTGCCGGACCCGGCCGCGGCCGGGCCGGACTGGATCCAGATCGGCACCGAGGGCGGGCTGCTGCCGGCGGTGGCGGTCATACCCAGCAGACCCGTCACCTACCGGGACGACCCCCGAGCCGGGACCGTGCTGACCGTCAGCGACCACGCCCTCCTGCTGGCCCCGGGCGAGCGNGCCGACGTGATCGTCGACTTCTCCGCCGTGCCGTCCGGCTCGCACCTGATCCTCTACAACGACTGTCCGGCGCCGATGCCCGGCTTCGACCCGCGCAACGACCACTACACCGGCAACCCGGACCAGACCGACTCCGGCGGGGCACCGAGCACCCGCCCCGGATACGGCCCGAACACCCGAACCCTGCTGCAGATCCAGGTGGTCGGCCCGGCGGAACCNCCGTTCGACCTGGACCGGCTCGCGGCGGTGCTTCCCGAGGCGTACCGGCGCAGCCAGCCGCCACCGGTCGTGCCGCAGCCGGCGTACGAGGCCGCGTTCGGCGCCCACGCCGGGTACGCGCGGTTCGGGGGCGACTCGCTCACGTTCACCCCGTACGGCGGCACCGCCGCGGTGACGCTCCCCCTGCGGCACAAGGTGGTCGTGACCGACTTCGACGCCGAGTACGGCCGGTCGACCTGCCGCCTCGGCACCGAGGTACCCGACTCCGGCACGCCGGTGCCGACCACGATCCCGTTGACCCGGAGCGACCCGCCGACAGAGGTGCTGCTGCCGAGCGATCCCGCCACCCCGGTCGGGTCGCCGCGGGACGGCACCCAGCTGTGGAGGATCACCCACAACGGGACGGACACCCACGCGCTGCACTTCCACCACGGCACCGTCCAGCTCGTCGGCCGGATCGGGCCCGACGGCGCGGTCCGACCGCCGGACCCGAACGAGTACGGCTGGAAGGAGACGATCCGGATCAACCCGGGTGAGGCGACGATCGTCGCGCTGCGCCCGCTCCTGCCCGCGCCGCTGCCGTTCACCGTCGGCGACAGCGTGCGTCTGCTCGACCCGACCCGGCCCGCCGGGACCACCGACGGCCTCACCCAGGTCGATCCCCACACCGGCGAGCCGACGTCGGTGACGAACCGGCTGCACGACTTCGGCTGGGAGTACGTCTGGCACTGCCAGCAGCTCAGCCACGCCGACCAGCAGATGACCCGGCCGCTGGTGCTGCGGTGCGCCCCGGCCATGCCGACCGGGCTCGCCGCCCAGCCCGCGCCGGGCTCCACCACCGTGCCGCCGGCGATCGTGGTCGCCTGGACCAACAACGCGCCGGCCGACGCCGAGCCGTACCCCGAACCCGGCACGAGCCCGGCGACGACGACCGGCGGCCCACCGCCACGTCCCGTCCCCGGCCGCGTCCCCGGTCCGCCCGCCACCCGCACCCGCATCCAACGCGCCACCGACGCCGCCTTCACCCGGGACGTGACCACCTTCGTCGTGTCGGCCGCCGTGGATCGGTACACCGACTCGACCGTCGTCCCCGGCATCACCTACCACTACCGGGTCCGGGCCGAGAACGGCGTGGCGCACTCGGCGTGGGCCACCGGGGCGAGTTGCGTGGTCCACCTCGTGGCCCCCGGCAACCTGGTCGCCACCGTCGCCCCCGACCCGCCGCTGCGGGTCCACACCAGCTGGGTGAACCGTTCCCTCGCCACCACCGTGGACCTGCAGCGGGCCACCANCCCCACCTTCACCAGCGGGCTGGTCACCACCACCGTCCCGGCCAGCAGCAGGTGCCCGGACATCCCGGTCGCCGCCGACACCACGTACTACTACCGCGTCCGGACCCGCTATCGCGGCGCCCCGTCGCCCTGGTCGAACATCGTCGTCGTGGTCACCCCGGCGACGCCGACCGCGCCGACGGCGTTCGCCGCGACCGTCGAGACCGCCGGTTCGGGGATCACCGTGCGGCTGACCTGGTCCACACCGGTCACCAGCCGGGTCGACGCCTTCACCCTGCACCGGGCCACCCGCCCGGACTTCGGCGACGGCCTGACCACGACGACCGTACCCGGCACCGCCCGGGTCCACGTCGACGTCGACCTGGAACCTGGCGCCGTCTACCACTACCGGATCCAGGCCATCAACCCGGCGGGGGCGTCCCCGTTCGGTACACCGGTCTCGGTGCGGATCCCGCGCTGACCGCCGCCGCGGCGAACCCGCGACGCCGGGCCGTCCTCCGGTGGCGTGGCCGCCGCACCGCACCGGATCGCCCCGGACGACGGACCACGCCGGTGGCGTGGGTCTACCGGGTGGCGTCGGCCGCCGGCCGGGCCGTCCGACGCAGCTCCGCGAGGCCGGCCGCGACTCCGCGCAACAGGTCGGTCGCCTCGCCGAGCCGGGAGACGGCCGCGTGATCGTCCCGGCCGTTCTCGGCGACGTAGGCGGCGGCCGCCGCCACCAGCCGCTCGTAGGCGGTCACCCCGCTCTCCAGCTGCTCCCGCAGGGAGCGGTGCGCGGCGGCCAGATCGGCGCGGACGTCCTCGGGTGCCAGGCGCAGCGCCCGCTCCACGCTCGCCACCCGGTCGGCCAGGTCGCGCAGCGACCGCTCCGCCACCGCCGCCTCCAGCACCGCCGACTCGCCGGGCCCGGTCAGTCGGGCGGCGAGCCCGTCCAGCGTGGCCGAGGCCTGGTCCAGTCGACTCCACGGACCCGCCGCCGCCGTACCGCGCAGCGCCAGCCGGGCGCGGTGGCGGCGTACCTCCGCCACCGCCAGCCGCCCGGCGGGCATCCGCTCGACCGCGGCGACCAGCCGCGCCCGAGCCTGCTCGGCGGTGATCGGCTCGGGCGGCGGTGGGACCGGCCGGGCCGCGAACGCGCGCAGGTCGGACCAGCGCCACAGCGCCAGCACCACCGACCCACCGGCGGCGGCGGTCCAGGCCGCGTCGGGCAACCCGAGACCCTGGTACGGGGTCAGGACCGCGGCCGCCCCGGTCAGGCCGGCGGCCAGGACGCTCCACCGCCGGACGGCCCGGCGCAGGCTCCGCAGCCGGCGCAGGTGCCGGGTACGCGCGTCCGCCATCTCGCCTGTCTCCCTCCCCGGCCTCCGACGGCTCAGCCGGCCGTGGTGTTGCCGCCGGCCTGCTTGTCGCGGGCCAGGCTGGCGCGGATCTCGTCGAGGCGGGCCACGCTGGCCGGGTCCGCCGCCGGGACCGCCGGCTCGGCAGCCGGTGTGGCGCCCAGCTTCTCACCGGCCATGCTGGCCCGGATCTGTTCCAGCCGGGAGGCGCCCGCCAGGTCGAGGGTGGACTTCTGGAGTTCCAGCATCCGGCCCTCGATCGACGTGCTGGCCAGCTCGGCCCGGCCCATCGCGGTGGCGTACCGCCGCTCGATCCGCTCCCGCACCTCGTCCAAGGAGGGCGTGCCGGTCGGTGCGGTGATCGCGGACATCGACTCCAGGGAGCGGGCGATGCTCTCCTGCATCTTCGCCTGCTCGAGCTGGCTGAGCAGCTTGGTCCGCTCGGCCAGCTTCTGCTCCAGGAGCATCCTGTTGTTGTCGACCGCCCGGCGGGCCTGCGTCGCGGCGTTGATCGCCTGGTCGTGCAACGTCTTGAGGTCCTCGGCGGCCTGTTCCGCGGCGACGAGCTGGGTGGCGACGGTCTGCGCGGTCTGCTCGTACCTGGCGGCCTCGGCCTCGTCGCCGTTGGCGCGGGCCCGGTCGGCGAGGACCAGGGCCTGCCGGGCCATCCCCTGCAGTCGCTCGACCTCGGACATCTGCCGGGAGAGCCGCATCTCGAGCTGGCGCTGGTTGCCGATCACCGCAGCGGCCTGCTGCACCAACGCCTGGTGTTGACGCTGTGCCTCCTCGATCGCCTGCTGGATCTGCACCTTGGGGTCCGCGTACTCATCGATCTTGGCCCCGAACAGCGCCAAGAGGTAGCGCCAGCCCTTGACGAACGGGTTCGCCATCTCCCCGACATCCCCTCAGTGTCGNTCACTCCGCCTGCCGTGCCGNCCGGGCCGCGGAGGAACCGGCGCCGCACGATCTCCATCGNCCCAGTCCCGCGCCACTCCGGCGTACGACCCCGGGGTGACGGTCACCGGAGACGCTGCTCGGGCCACCGTAACCCGCGCTCCGGCGAGCAGCCAGATCGTCGACGACGGCGCGGCCGGGACCCCGGCCGCGTCCGGCGGTCGCGGGGACGAGCCGGGTCGCACCGGCCGGGCCGCGGGGCCCGCGTCAGGCGACGCAGACGACGTCGCGCTCGTGGTTGGCGCCGGCGGTCGGGTGGATCCGACGGGTGGCCCGGAGGGTCGCCTTGAGCGGGGAGTCCTGCCGGACCGTCACCGAGACGGTGCCGTCGGTCGCGACCTGTCGCACCCCGTCGCCCGGCAGCGGCGGGACCCGGCGCCCAGCCCGACCGCGCCCGGTCACCGATGGCCGGCCGGGACGGGGGCCGATCGCGTCGACCAACGCCGACTGCGGAGCCGACTTCCGACGGTTCGGCACGGCCGCCGGCTTCCCCTCCGAGGAGGACCGGGCCGGCGTGGCGCGGTGCGTCGTCGAGCGCCCGGAAGTTGCCGTCTCGGCACCCTTCGCCGCGCCCTGGCGGCGCAGCGGCGTCCCCGGGGCGGAGCGGGCCGCCGGCACCTGCTCCGTCGCCGGTCGTTCCCTGGCGTCCGGGCTCAGCACGTCGGGCAGCCGCTCGGCGATCTCCACCGTCTCGCTGACGTCCCGGAGCAGTTCGGACAGACGGGCACCGAGGGCATCGCAGATCGCGGCAAGCAGCTCGCTGGACGCCTCCTTCTGACCCCGCTCGATCTCGGAGAGGTAGCCCAGACTCACGTTCGCGGCAGATGAGACCTCGCGCAGGGTCCGATGTTGTCCCTGCCGGCGCGCACGCAGCGCATCACCGATGACCCGGCGTAGCAGGACCATCACACCTCCCGTGTCACGGGACAACCTTCCCCGGAGAGCGAACCGGCGCCGTCGGAGCCACCACGCGGCGGTGGCGGCGGCAGTGGCACCCCACGGCATCGGCCACCCGAGCTTTCCCGCAACCGTACCCGCTACGGGCGCTCACGACATCCCGGCCCGCCACGGAAATCCGCCCGGCACCCACCACCACCCCTGTTGGCCAGGCACATCCGCCCGACGCGCGGTCACGGTCAACCGCCGGCCCCCGGCGCGGGCCCGGCGCGCAGCCGGTCGGTGAGCAGCCGGAGGGCGGCCTCGACCGTGGCGGTCCGGATCCGCCGCCGGTCGCCGTCGAGTTCCAGTCGGCGNACCACGGTGCCGGAGGGGCCGGCCGCCGCCACGAAGACCAGTCCGACCGGCTTGCCGTCCTGTGGCTGTGGGCCGGCCACCCCGGTGGTCGACAGGCACCAGTCGGCGTCGCACCGCCTCCGGCCGCCCTCGGCGAGCGCGACGGCCACATCCGGGTCCACCGCGCCACGCGCGGCGAGCAGCGGCGCCGGCACCCCGACCAGCGACGCCTTCAACTCGGTCGCGTACGCCACCAGGGCACCCCGGAACACCCGACTCGCCCCGGGGACGTCCACGATCGTGGCGGCCAACAGTCCGCCGGTGAGCGACTCCACCACGGCCAGGCTCGCCCGGCGCTCCGCCAGCTCACGTACCACCTCGGCGGCACCGCCGGTTGCCCGCCCGTGGCGGTCGGTCGCGTCCACCGGGCTCGTCCCGGTCACCTCCACGCCACCCTCTCCCACCCCCGAGGACGCCGAGGACGACGGCAGTCCACCGTACGCCGCGATCAGCGGACCGACCGCCGCAGCCGCAGCGCCCGGACCACGTAGTCCAGCCCGGTGAGCACCGTCACCACGACGGCGACGCCGAGGATCACCGGCCCGACCCCGGCCGCGCTCGGCGACACGGGCCACAGATACCAGACGATCGCCAGGATCTGGACGGCGGTCTTGACCTTGCCGCCCCGGCTGGCCGCGATGACGCCGTACCGGATCACCCAGAACCGGATCAGGGNCACACCGAACTCGCGGGTCAGGATCAGCACCGTGACCCACCAGGGAATCCGGTCGTACCAGGACAGCAGCACCAGCGCGGTGCCGGTCAGCGCCTTGTCGGCGATCGGGTCGGCGACCTTGCCGAACGAGGTCACCAGCGCGTAGCGGCGGGCGACCCAGCCGTCGACCAGGTCGGTCGCGGAGGCGAACGCGAAGGTCAGGCAGGCGGCCACCCGCCAGCCCGGCCGGATCAGGTCGGAGACGACCACCAGCCCGACGAAGACCGGCACCAGCGCCAGCCGCAGCACGGTCAGCACGTTGGCCGCGTTGACCACCGGCACCGACCCGCCCCGGCCCGCCGACACCGGTCGCCGGCCACCCGCACCGGCCACCACGGGAGGGTTCGCCGCGGTCGACACCGGCTCCGGCAGCTCGGTCACGACGTCACCGCGAACGCACTCGGCCACGGCCCACCACCGGCGCGCCGCGAGCCGGCGCGCCGACGCGTCCGCGGCGGCCTCACCCGTTCCCCCGGGCAGCCGCGGAGACCATCGCCACCGGTACGGCGACCAGGTCCACACCCTCGGTGCCGGTCACCGTCGCCCGGACCAGGTCACCCGGACGCAGCGTCGCCAGGTCCACCGCGCCGTCGTCCGGCGCCACCAGGGTGGTGGACCCGTCGACCTCGGGAGCCTGGTGGGCCGCCCGGCCCTCCACCACGCCGCCGTCGACCGAGTCGACGAGCACCTCGACCGTCGACCCGACCCGCTCCTCGGCACGCTGCGCGCAGAGTTCGTCGGCCAGCGCCGAGATCCGCTCGTAGCGGCGCCTGATCGTCGCCGCCGCGACCTTGCCCGGCAGGCTCGCGGCCTCGGTACCGTCCTCGTCGCTGTAGTCGAAGACGCCGATCGCGTCGAGCCGGGCCGCGCTGAGGAACCGGACGAGCTCCTCGACGTCGGCCCGGGTCTCCCCCGGGAACCCGACGATGACGTTGCTGCGCACCCCGGCGTCGGGCGCCAGCCGGCGGACCTCGGCCAGCAGGTCGAGGAAGCGGGCGGTCGAGCCGAACCGACGCATCCGGCGCAACACCGGCTCGCTGGAGTGCTGGAAGGAGAGGTCGAAGTAGGGCGCGACCCCCGCCGTGGTGGCGATCGTCTCCAGCAGCCCCGGCCGGATCTCGGCCGGCTGCAGGTAGCTGACCCGGACCCGCACGATGCCGTCGATCGCGGCGAGCTGCGGCAACAGCTTCTCCAGCAGGCGGGGGTCGCCGAGGTCCTTGCCGTACGAGGTGGAGTTCTCGCTGACCAGGACCAGCTCGCGGACCCCCTCGCGGGCCAGCCACTCCGCCTCGGCGAGCAGCTCCTCGGGAGGGCGGGAGACGAACGCGCCGCGGAAGGTGGGGATGGCGCAGAACGCACAGCGCCGGTCGCAGCCGCTGGCCAGCTTGAGCGGGGCGACCGGGCTGGAGTCGAGCCGACGGCGCAGCACCGGACGCAGGTGCGCCGGGGCGTGCGCGGCGGNCGCCGAGGCGTTGGCCGGACGGGCGGGTGGCTGTCCGTCACCGTGACCCGGGACCACCACACCGCTGCGCTGCCGGGCCACCGGGGTCAGGGGCAGCAGCCGCCGACGGTCCCGGGGAGCGTGCGAGGGAAGCCGCTGTCCGTCGAGGACCGCCGCCAGACGGGCCGAGATCTCCGGATAGTCGTCGAAGCCGAGCACCGCCTGGGCCTCGGGCAGGCTGTCGGCCAGCTCGCGGCCGTACCGCTCGGCCATGCAGCCGGCCGCCACCACCTTGGCCCCGGTGTCGGCGGCGGCCAGCAGGGTCTGGATCGAGTCCTGTTTCGCCTTCTCGACGAACCCGCAGGTGTTGACGAGCACCACGTCGGCGCCCTCGCCGTCGGTGCTCACCTGCCACCCGTCGGCATGCAGCCGGGCCGCCAACTCCTCCGAGTCGACCTCGTTGCGGGCACAGCCCAGGGTGAGCACGGCGACCCGACGGCCAGCAGCCGGAGAGGAGGAGGACGTGGCAGACACCACCCGAGGGTACCGGTCGGGCTGACGGCACGACGGGGGCGGTACCGTCCCGGTCGGCTGGCTCACTCCGACCGCGGGTGTCCGGTGGGGCGAAACACTCGGTCCCGCCACGACCGAGCGAACCTGGCGAATCACCCGAACCAGTCGCGCTCCGGGCCCGACCTGGTCAGTCGGTCGAGGAGGAACACCTCGCTGCCCGCCAGTCCCACCGAGCAGAACACGGTCACCTGCTCCGGGGTGGTCCGGCCGGGCTCCCTCCCCGCCAACACCGCGCCGAGCGCGCGGAGCCGGCCGAGGTACGGCTCGACCGCGGCGAGCATCGGCGGGTCGTACGCCGCGGCCTGGGCGGGCGAGTCGGTGACCAGCAGATCCGCCCGGTCCAGCAGGTCGACACCGAACTCGGCGCGCCCGACCTGCTTGTAGCCGACCAGGTTCACGTGGCAGCCGGGGCTCAGGTCGGCGGCGGTGAGCACCGGGCTCGGGCTGGTCGTCGCCACCACCACGACGTCCCGGTCGCGTACCGCCGAGGCCGAATCCGCGACCGACCGGGCGGTGATCCCGAGCTCGGACCGGACCCGGGCGACGAACTTCTCCCGGCGGGCCGGGGTGCGGCTGAAGACACGGACCTCCCGCAGGGACCGTACCGCCGCGATCGCCCAGAGCTGNGTCCAGGCCTGGCGGCCGGCACCGACGACCCCGACGGTGGCGGCGTCCGGACGGGCGAGGGCCTGCACCGCCACCCCGCCGAGGGCCCCGGTCCGCCGCGAGCCGATCTCCTCGCCGACGGCGACGGCCCGGACCCGGCCCGTGTCCGCGTCGTGCAGGACCACCACCTGCTCGCCGTCCGGCCGGTCCAGGGTGTCGTACGAGCGGTAGCCGTACCACTCGCCGCGCAGGTGGCCGACGGTCAGCACCAGCCGGCCGCCGTGCAGCGGCGCGGAGGTCCGGGGCGGGGCGACGAGCCGGCCCTGGTCCGCCGCGAGCAGGGCGGCCCGCATGGTGGCGACGGCGGTTGGGGCGTCCAGCCGGGCGGCGACCTCGGCGTCGGTGATGAAACGTGTCATGCCCGGATCCTGATAGGTCAACAATGCTTGAGGTCAAGTGCGTGAGGTCGGACCGGGCACGAACGACACACCTGCGCCGACCGCGGCCGGGGCGGGGCAGCCGGCCGGGTACCGGCGGNTCAGTCGGCCGGGCGGAGCGCGGCCAGGGTCTCCTCCAACTCGTCCGGCTTCACCAGGNCCTCCCGTGCCTTGGAGCCCTCGGACGGGCCGACGATCCCCCGGGTCTCCATCAGGTCCATCAGGCGCCCCGCCTTGGCGAAGCCGACCCGCAGCTTGCGCTGCAGCATCGAGGTCGAGCCGAACTGGGAGGTGACCACCAGCTCGATCGCCTGCATCAGCAGGTCGAGGTCGTCGCCGATGTCCTCGTCGACCTTCTTCTTGCCGTCCTGGGCCGGGGTGAGCACGTCCGGCCGGTACTCCGGCTCCCGCTGGCTCTTGCAGTGCCTGACGACGTCGTTGATCTCCGCCTCGCTGACCCAGGCGCCCTGGATGCGGATCGGCTTGGAGGCCCCCATCGGCAGGAAGAGCCCGTCGCCACGACCGATCAGCTTCTCCGCGCCCGGCTGGTCGAGGATGACCCGGGAGTCGGCCAGCGACGAGGTCGCGAAGGCGAGCCGGGACGGGACGTTCGCCTTGATCAGTCCGGTCACCACGTCGACCGAGGGCCGCTGGGTCGCCAGCACGAGATGGATGCCGGCAGCCCGGGCGAGCTGCGTGATCCGGACCACCGAGTCCTCGACGTCGCGGGGGGCCACCATCATCAGGNCGGCCAGCTCGTCGACGATCACCAACAGGTACGGGTACGGCCGGATCTCCCGCTCGCTGCCCGGCGGTGGCTTGATCTGCCCCGCCCGCACCTTGCGGTTGAAGTCGTCGATGTGCCGTACCCCGTTGGCGGCGAGGTCGTCGTAACGCATGTCCATCTCGCGGACGACCCACTCCAGGGCGTCCGCCGCCTTCTTCGGGTTGGTCACGATCGGGGTGACCAGGTGCGGGATCCCCTCGTAGTTGCTCAGCTCGACCCGCTTCGGGTCGATCAGCAGCAGTCGTACCTCGTCCGGGGTGGCGCGGGTCAGGATCGAGACGAGCAGCGCGTTGAGACAGCTCGACTTGCCCGCACCGGTGGCCCCGGCGATGAGGATGTGCGGCATCTTGGCGAGGTTGGCCACCACGTAGCCACCCTCGATGTCCTTGCCGAGCGCCACCAGCATCGGGTGGTGGTCGCTGGTCGCCGCCCGGGAGCGCAGGACGTCGCCGAGTGCGACGTCCTCCCGGTCGCTGTTCGGGATCTCCACCCCGACCGCGCTCTTGCCCGGGATCGGGCTGAGGATCCGCACGTCGGGTGACTTGACCGCGTACGCGATGTTGCGGGAGAGCTGGGTGATGCGCTCCACCTTCACGCCGTGGCCGAGTTCGACCTCGTACCGGGTGACGGTCGGGCCCCGGGTGAACCCGGTGACCGCGGCGTCCACGTCGAACTGCTCGAAGACGCCGGTCAGCGCGGCGATCACCTCGTCGTTGGCCCGGCTGCGGGTCTTCGGGGCGCTGCCCGGGCGCAGCAGGTTCACCGGTGGCAGGACGTAGTCTCCGGCGAGCCCGGTGAGCGCGAGCTGCTCGGCCCGGGTCGGCGGCGGTGAGTGCTCCGGCGGCTCGGGAGCCCTCCGGGCCGCCGGGACCCTGGCCGGGGGCCGACGCGGCAGCACCACGGTGCCGTGCGTGGCCGAACCGTCGTCGTACGGCTCGTCCTCGTCGGCCGGCTGCGGACGCGGGCTCGGCCGGCGCCGGGCCGTCCGGCGTTCCCGGGCGGCCGCGGGCTCCGTCTCCTCCCGACCGGACTCCTCCGGCTCGTCGGGCTGGCCGAGCACCGCGCCCGTGAGCAGCCCGAGTCGCTCCGGGATCTTGTTGATCGGGGTGGCGGTCACCACGAGCAGGCCGAACACCAGCAGCAGGACCAGCAGGGGCACCGCCACCCACGCGCTGACCGCCCGCTCCAGCGGCCCGCCGACGCCGGCCCCGAGCAGGCCACCCGCGTAGTCCCGCTCGATGGTGGTCTTCGGGTCCCGGGCGATGTGCAGCAGCGCGGCGGTGCCGACGACCAGCGCCGNCCAGCCGACCAGGCCCCGGCCCCGGTGCCGGGGTTCGCCCGGCGTCCGCATCAGCCGAACCGCACCGATCAGCAGCAGGATCGGCAGCACGATCGAGATCGCACCGACGAAGAGCCGGATGGTGTCGGCGAGCCGGTCGCCGACCGGACCGGCCGAGGAGAACCAGACCGCGACGGCGCTGAGGATGGCGAGCCCGAGCAGGAACAGGCCGGCGCCGTCGCGCCGGTGCTCCGGATCGAGCTCCCGGGCCGTGGCCGCCTGCCTGCCGACCGCCCGCACCATCCAGCCGACGCCGTGGGCCAGCCCCAGCCAGGCGGCTCGCAGCCCGCGGCCGAGGTAGACGGCCGGGCCGGGCCGGGCCGGGCGCCGGGTCGCCGCCCGGGACCGGGCTCGGGTCGCCTGTGCCCGGGCGTTGCGGGTACGGGAGGCGCCGGCCCGGGGGGTGGACCCACTCCGGCGCCGGTTCGCCTGAGAGGAGGTACGGCCCGCCATGAGTTCACACGTTAGCGCCGGACGCCCGGGATTCCCCGTTCCCACCGTCCGTGTCCGCGGGTCCACCGTGGATCGTCCACCGTTCCCCCACGCCGGAGACCACGGCCTACCATCACGAACGGACCGGCGTGACGCCGGTGCCCGCACGGTGTCAGGAGCGACCATCGGCCTGCGGCCCGGCCAGGAGGGATCGGCATGTCCGCTTCGGAGTTTCAGGACACGGCGAAGCCGCCCGAGGACGGTGGCCGGCGGCAGTGGCTGCAGCCGCTCAGCAACGAGCTCATCGCCCGCGTGTTGGACGAGCGGGGCTACACCTACTACACGGACGCCGACGGCGACCTCGTCGGCCACTGGGACGACAGCGTGATCTACTTCCTCCGGCTCGGCGCCGCCGGAGAGCTGCTCCAGATCCGCACGATCGCCACGACCAGCTTCCCGATCGACGCCGTACCCCGGTTGTACGCCTTCTGCAACAGCTGGAACCGGGACCGCTTCTGGCCCAAGGCGTTCGTGCACGTCGACGACGACGGCACCGCCCGGGTCTGCGGCGAGGTGATCACCGACCTCGAACACGGGGTCACGCCGGACCAGCTCGACCAGTTGCTCGACTGCGGGATCTCCACCGGGGTGCAGATGTCCGCCGCCGTCGCCGAGCTGCGGTCCGAGGGGGCGGCGTGACCCGGGACGAACTGCTCGCCGCCCTCGACGAGGCGCGGGACATGCCCGACGGCGACGCCAAGATCGCGGTGCTGGAGCAGCTCACCGCGCGCGCCGACGCCGCCGCGGAGGCCCGCCTCGGCGTCGCCACACGGCTCGCCCTGATCGAGGCCCACAACTACCACACCGAACGGTGGCGGATGCTGGAGCCGTTCGGGTGGTGCCTCGCCGCCTTCGACCGGGACCCGGGCCTGTTCGATCCGGCCGACGCCGAGCTGCTGCGCTGGTACCACAAGTGGGCGGTGGCGGCGCTGCGCGACAACTCCCGGATGAGCCTGGCCCGGGCCGAGGCCACCCTCGACGACCTCGAACGGCGGATCCGCGCCGACGGACAGAGTCTCCACCCGGTCTACAGCCTTCGTTGCCGCCTCGCCGAGCACCTCGGCGACGTGGCGGCGGCGCGGCACTGGTTCGCACGGTGGCGGTCGACGCCGCGCGACGAGTACAGCGACTGTGCCGGGTGTGACCCGACCAACCAGGCCAGGCTGCTGGCCGGCTGGGGCCGCTGGGCCGAGGCGGTCGAGGTCGTCGAGCCGGTGCTCTCCGGCACCGTGGGCTGTCCGGAGCAGCCGGCCCGGGCCCTGGCCACCGTGCTGGTGCCGTACCTGCGGCTGGGCCGGTACGCCGACGCCGCCCAGGCCCACGTCCGGGCGTACCGGCGGCAGCGGCACGAACGCGCCGCGTTCCCGTTCCTCGCCGACCACCTGCGGTTCTGCGCCCTGACCGGGCACCACGAGCGCGGGCTGCAGATCCTCGAACGGCACCTGGGCTGGCTCGACCGCCCGTACGACGAGTACTCGGCGATGGAGTTCGCCGCCGCCGGCGCCCTGGTCTGCCTGCTGGCCGAGGAGGCCGGCTTCGCCCGGTATCCGATCGACCGTCCCGGGTACGGCGAGCGGCACGCCGCCCGGCTCACCGTCACCGCGCTCGCCGCCGAACTGGTCGCCACCGCCCGCGACCTCGCCGGCCGCTTCGACCGCCGGAACGGGACGACCCACCAGTCCCGGCGCATCGCCGCCTGGATGGCGGAGCGTCCGGTCACCGACCCGGTACCGCTGCCGGACGACGAACCCACCGGCGCGGCGGCCGGCCCGATCCCGCCCGAGGGCTGGGCCCAGGTGGTCGCCCCGCTCAGCGTGGCGGCGGTGGTCGGCGTCCTGGAGGACCGGGGCGACCGCTACGCGGTGGACGCGTCGGGGACGATCGGCGGCCGGTGGGGCGACGCGCTCATCGAGTTTCACCGGCTCGGCGACCGGGGCGAGATCCTGCACGCCCAGGTGACCGCCCGGCGCCGGCTGCCGGCCGCCCGGCTCGCGGAGGCGTACGAGTTCTGCAACGCGTGGAACCACGACCAGTTGCTGCCGAAGGCGTACGTCCAGGAGAGCGAGGACGGCGACCTGATCCTCGTCGGCGACGTCACGACCGACCTGGAGCACGGCGTCTCGGCCGGTCAGCTCCGGGTGCTGGTCGCCGCGACCCTCGCCTGCGGGGCCGAGTTCGCGGCCGCGGTGGCCGCGCTGCCCTGAACCGGGCTGCCCGACCGGCCACCCCCGGCGGCTCCTCCCGACGGTCACCCCGCCCGACGACCGCGGCGGGCGGCTTCGGATCCCCGCCCGCCGCGCGCGGTGGCCGACCGGCGGCTACCGGGGGCGCCCGCCGCGTCCGGCGGCCGTGGATTGGGCGGTACGCCATCGCCACCCCTCCACCCACGAGGCCGGTCGGCGAAGCCGCCCGAGGACGGTGGCCGGCACTCCGTCGACCACGGAGTCGTCCACGCCGGACCCCGCCGGGACGGGCGACGACTCCATGTCGACGAGGTGCCCGGGGCCGGTCAGACCTCGACCACGGTCGGCACGATCATCGGACGCCGGCGGTAGGCGTCGTTGACCCACCGGCCGACCGTACGCCGGACGATCTGCTGCAACTGGTGCGGATCGGTGATGCCGTCGGCGGCCGCCCGGCCGAGCGCCTCGGTGATCAGCGGGATCACCGGGTTGAACGCCTCGGGGTCGTCGGAGAATCCCTTGGCCGAGACCGTGGGGCCGCCGACGACCTTGCCGGTCACGGAGTCGACCACCACGGTCGCCGAGATGAACCCGCCGTCGCCGAGGATGCGTCGCTCGGTCAGCAGCGACTCGCCGACGTCGCCGACGGCCAGCCCGTCGACGTAGACGTACCGGCTCTTGACGTGGCCGACCACCCGGGCGTGCCCGTCGATCAGGTCGACCACGTCACCGTCCTCGCAGAGCACCACCCGGTCGGGCGCGAGCCCGGACTCGATGCCGAGCCGGGCGTGCGCCCGCAGGTGGCGCCACTCGCCGTGCACCGGCATCAGGTTGCGCGGGCGGGTGACGTTGAGCAGGCAGAGCAGCTCGCCGGCCGGGGCGTGTCCGGAGACGTGCACCTTGGCGACGTCCTTGTGGATCACCGTGGCACCGGCCCGGGAGAGCTGGTTGATCACCCGGTAGACCGAGGTCTCGTTGCCGGGGACCAGGGAGCTGGCCAGCACCACCGTGTCACCGGGGCCGACCCGGATGTGTCGGTGGTCGCCGGTGGCCATCCGGCCGAGCGCGCTCATCGGCTCGCCCTGCGAGCCGGTCGACATCAACACGATCTGTTCCGGCGGCAGCGCGGTCGCCTCGTCGAGCCCGACCACCAGCCCGGGTTTGATCCGCAGCAGGCCGAGGTCGCGGGCGATCCCCATGTTGCGGACCATGGACCGGCCGATGAAGGCCACCTTCCGGCCGTGCTCGGCCGCCGAGTCCAACACCTGCTGCACCCGGTGCACGTGCGAGGCGAACGAGGCGACGATGATCCGCCCCCGGGCCTTGGCGAAGATCGAGTCGAGGACCGGGCCGATCTCCCGTTCGGGCGTGACGAAGCCGGGGATCTCCGCGTTGGTCGAGTCGGAGAGGAGCAGGTCGACGCCCTCCGCACCGAGCCGGGCGAACCCGGCCAGGTCCGTGATCCGGCCGTCCAGCGGCAACTGGTCCATCTTGAAGTCGCCGGTGTGCAACACCAGCCCGGCCGGGGNGCGGATCGCCACCGCCAGCGCGTCGGGGATCGAGTGGTTGACCGCGAAGAACTCGCACTCGAACGGGCCCAGTCGCTCCCGTACCCCCTCCCGCACCGTCAGGGTGTACGGCTCGATGCGCCGCTCGGCCAGCTTGGCCTCGACCAGGGCGAGGGTGAACTGCGACCCGACGAGCGGAATGTCCGGCCTGTGGGCGAGCAGGTACGGCACGGCGCCGATGTGGTCCTCGTGCCCGTGGGTGAGGACGATCGCCTGGATGGCGTCGAGCCGGTCGAGAATCGGGGTGAAGTCCGGCAGGATCAGGTCGACCCCGGGCTGCTCGACGTCGGGGAAGAGGACCCCGCAGTCGACGATCAGCAGCCTGCCGTCGTACTCGAAGACCGTCATGTTGCGCCCGATGGCGCCCAACCCGCCCAGCGGGATGATCCGGAGCCCACCCTCGGGCAGCTCGCCCGGCGGCCCCAGCTCCACACCCGGCTGGCTCATGCCGTCTCCCCGGCGCGCCCGATCCGTCCGCTCATGCCGGCAACTCCAGACCGGCGGCGGCGCAGTCCGCGCGAAGCTGGGCGATCTCGGCCTCGGTGGCGCCCACCAGCGGCGGACGCATCGGCCCGGCGGGCAGGCCGTGCGCGGCGAGGGCAGCCTTGACCAGGATCGCGCCCTGGGTGCGGAAGATGCCGGTGAACAACGGCAGCAGACGGTGGTGCAGGGCCAGCGCCTCGGCCGTCTCGCCCCGCTCGTACGCCTCGATCATCCGCTTCGTCAGCGCCCCGGTCAGGTGGGTGGAGGTGCCGACCAGTCCGACCCCGCCGACCGCGAGGCTGGCCAGCGTCAGCGCGTCCTCGCCCGAGTAGATCGCCAGGTCGGTACGGCTGGTGACCCAGGAGGTGGCGACGAGGTCGGACTTGGCGTCCTTGACCGCGACGATCCGCTCGTGTTCGGCGAGCCGCACCAGCGTCTCGGTGGCGATCGCCACCCCGGCGCGGTGCGGGATGTCGTAGAGCATCACCGGCAGGCCGGTGGCGTCGGCCACCGCGGTGAAGTGCGCGATCAGCCCCGCCTGCGGCGGCTTGTTGTAGTACGGCGTGACCACCAACAGGCCGTGGGCGCCGGCCTTCTCGGCGGCGACGGCGAGCTCGATGGTGTGCCGGGTGTCGTTGGTGCCGACGCCGGCCACCACCTGCGCCCGGTCGCCCACCGCCTCGACCACGGCCCTGATCAGCGATTCCTTCTCGGCGTCGGTGGTGGTCGGCGCCTCACCGGTCGTGCCGTTCACCACGAGCGCGTCGTTGCCCTGTTCGTCGACGAGGTAGGCCGCGAGCCGGGCCGCCCCGTCGAGATCGAGCGAGCCGTCCGGGGCGAACGGGCTCACCATGGCGGTCAGCAGCCGGCCGAAAGGGCGGGGTACCGCCCGGTCACCGGCGGCAGGGTGGTCGTGGGTCATGCGAACAACCTATCGGAATCGCGTCGCCGGGCCAGCGGGGAAAGGGGTCAGGAGAGCCGGGCGTACGGACTGCTGGCGACCTCGGTGCCGTCCGGCAGGGTGCTGATCGTGAAGTCGGCGAAGACGTTCGGGGCGACGCGCTGGAGCTGGCGCAGGCACTCGACCGCCAGCTGACGGATCTCGACGTCGGCACCCTCGGTCGCCCGCATCGCCACGAAGTGGCGCCAGGCCCGGTAGTTGCCGGTCACCACGATCCGGGTCTCGGTGGCGTTCGGGAGCACCGCGCGGGCGGCCTGCCGGGCCTGCTTGCGGCGCAGCGTCGGATTCTCGACATCCGCGAAGCGCCGCTCGAGTCCCTCCAGCAACTCGTTGTACGCCCGCAGGCTCGCCTCGGTCGCCTCGACGAACCGCTTGTGCAGCTCGGGGTCCTCGGCGATCACCGCCGGCTCCACCATCGCCGCGTCCCGCTCCGGAACGTACCGCTGGGACAGCTGGGAGTAGGAGAAGTGCCGGTGTCGGACCAGCTCGTGGGTGAACGAGCGGGAGACCCCCGTGAAGTAGAAGGTCACCGTGCCGTGTTCGAGCACCGACAGGTGTCCGCTCTCCAGGATGTGGGCGAGGTAGCCGGCGTTGGTCGCGGTGGCCGGGTTGGGCTTGTGCCAGGACTGGTAGCAGGCCCGGCCGGCGAACTCGGCGAGCGCCTGGCCTCCGTCGGCATCGGTCGACCAGGGTACGTCCTCCGGCGGCTCGAAGTGTGTCCACGCGATGACCCTGACCTGCGGCTCCACCATCTCCGGCATTCCTGCGACTGTAGTCGCCCGCCTCCGCGGCCCGGCCCGCAGGGCCGCCGTGCGGCGGGCGGGCACCGGACCGCCGGCGGTGGCGTGCCGCCGGACGTGTTCCGGTCGGCGTCGGCGCGCCCCGCCGCACGGCCGGCCCGGCCTCGATCCACGTGCCGCTCCGGGCCGGCGGCCAGGGTGTGGTCCTCCGGCGGCGGTGACACCTCAGACGTAGAGCGCGTCGAAGGGGGCCCAGGGCAGGTTGCGGACCACCGAGAAGACCCCCCAGACCGCGAGGAAGACGCCGATCACCCTGGGCGTGATCTCCAACTGGGGCAGACGCCAGCCGAAGACCAGCCGGCCGGCCCAGGCGACGTAGAGGTAGAGCAGGAACGGCACGGCGAAGACGAACAGCAGGTGGTGGCGGGCGGCGGCCGGCAGGTCGCCGTGCAGGAGGTACCAGGCGGCCCGGGTGCCGCCGCAGCCCGGGCAGTCCAGGCCGGTCGTGAGCTTCAGCAGGCAGGTGGGCACCGCGTCCGGCGTGCTGCTGGCCGGGTCGGCCCAGAGCGTGTAGCCGCCGGCGGCGGCGATGCAGCCGAGCGCGGCCAGGGGCGCCGCCCAGCGCGGCAGCCGGGCCCGGAGCCGGTCGACCAGCCGGGTGAGCCGGTCCGGCTCCACCGGGTACGGCGGCACCGGGTGGCCGGGCCACGCCGGCTGCTCCCCGCCAGGCTGCACGCCCGGTGGCACCGCGGCCACCGCGATCTGATCGTTCCGGCCGTCGACCACGTCCGTCATCCCATCCCGCCGGTACGTCACTGACCCGTCGCCCCTCACCGTACCCCGACCACGCCCCGCAGCGCGGCGGAGAGCGGCCCGGCGAGGTCCCCGCGGACCGGCGGGGCCACCCGGTCCAGGCCCAGCCAGCCCGCGAGCCGGTACAGCTCGGCGGCGAGCGCCTCGGCCGTCTCCACCGGGTCGGCGCCGGGCTCGCCCCAGGCGGCCGGGACCAGGAGCACGCCGGCCCGGCGGTCCGCCTTCAGGTCGACCCGGGCGGCGAACCGGTCACCGAGCAGGAACGGCAGCACGTAGTAGCCGTACACACGCCGCGGCGCCGGCACGTAGATCTCGATCCGGTAGGTGAAGCCGAACAGCCGCTCCGTGCGGGCCCGTTCCCAGATCAGTGGGTCGAACGGGCTGACCAGGGTGCTGACCTGGACCCGTCGGGGCAACCGCGCCTCCCGGTGCAGGTAGGCGACCGGGCGCCAGCCCTGCACCCGGACCGGCAGCAGCTCACCGGCCTCGACCAGCTCGGCGACCGCGGTCCGGGCGGCGGCGACCGGCAGCCGGAAGTAGTCCCGCAGCTCCAGCTCGGCAGCCACGCCGAGCGCCCGGGCCGCGATGCCGACCAGCTGCCGGTACGCCTCGGCCGGGGTCGGCGTCGGCGCCGCCAGCACCTCCGCCGGCAGCACCCGCTCCGGTACGTCGTACACCCGGGCGAAGCTGCTGTTGCGGGCGGCGGCGGTCAGCTCCCCGGCCCGGAAGAGGTACTCACAGGCGTACTTCACAACCGACCAGTTCCACCCCCAGTTGCCGGTCTCCCGGGGNGCGTCGTGCTCGATCTCGGCGGCGGTCATCGGGCCGTTGGCGCGGATCTCGGCCAGGATCCGGGCGACCAGTTCCGGCTGTTCGGTGACGATCCGCCGCATCCCGCTCCAGGCGTCCCGGTACGCGTTGGCCATCCGCCAGCGCAGCAACGGCTGCAACCGGACCGGGAGCAGCGACGCCTCGTGCCCCCAGTACTCGAACAGGTCACGGGGGTGCTGGTAGGCGGCCCGGTCCAGCAACTCCGTCGGGTACGGCCCGAGCCGGCTGTACAGCGGCAGGTAGTGCGCCCGCTGGAGCACGTTGACCGAGTCCATCTGGAGCAACCCGATCCGGTCGAGAACCCGGCGCAGGTGTCGGCGGGTCGGCACCGCGCCGGGCGGGGGGTCGGTGAAACCCTGGGCGGCCAGGGCGANCCGCCGCGCCTGGGCCAGGGACAGCGACTCGGGTACGGCCACGGGGTGGGACCCTAGTGCACCCCACCGACAGTTCCGCCCCGCGGTCGGGCGTCGGCGGTGGCGAACCCCAGCGGCCGGGGGAAGGGCCGCGGACGGCGCGGTCCGGGCTCGCCCGCCCCACCACCGGACCGGTCCGTGCGGTCCGGCCGACCCGCCCCGCCACGTCCGTCGGAGGCGCCGGGCCGGCCCGGCACGACGGCCCCGCCGGGTCGGGCCGGCGGGCGCACCGGCAGCACCAGCAGCAGGGCGACGCTGACCCAGACGTAGGCGTTGCTGCCGACGAAGCCGAGCAGCCCGTCGAAACGGCGCTCCCAGATCCAGACCAGTCGACTGATCAGGACCAGGTACGCGACGATCGCGCAGCCGAGCAGCGTCCGGCGCCGCCGGCTGCCGGCCGGGGCGGCGTACGCGTGGTCGACCAGCAGGATCAACGCCGGGATCAGCCAGACCAGGTGGTGTACCCAGGTGACCGGGCTGACCAGGCTGCCCACCACCCCGGTCAGGGCCAGTCCGGTCGCCTCGTCCCCGGCCGCCGCGGCCGGGCGGACCCGCCAGACCCAGACCGCCAGCGTCGCCGCCACCAGCAGCAGCCACAGCAGCCGGCTCGGGTGGGTCGGGTCGAGCCGGGCCACCATGCCCTGCCAGGACTGGTTGGAGATGAACGACAGCGTGCCGACCCGGTCGGTGTCCCAGAGCGCCGCGGTCCAGAACTCCCGGGACGCGTCCGGGGCCAGCGCGGCGGCGAGCAGCGTCGCCCCCGCCGCGGTGCCGGCCGCCACCAGCGTCGCCCGCCACCGCCCGGTGACCAGCAGGTAGACGATGAAGATGCCGGGGGTCAGCTTGACCGCGGTGGCCAGCCCGATCCCCACACCGGCCAGGCGACGCCAGCGTGTCGGCGTCCGCCGACCGAACGGGGTCACCGGGGCGACCAGCCAGAGCAGGTCCGCGCCGACCAGGAACAGCAGCAGCATGTTGACCTGGCCGAAGTTGACCGTCTCCCGCATCGGCTCGAAGGCCGCCGCCAGGCAGAGCGTGACGGCCAGGGTGAACCACCGGGTCCAGCCGGTACGGCGGGCGAGCGGGTCGACCAGCCACCAGATCAGCAGCGTGCTCGCCAGCACGGTCGACGCGACGTGGATCACGATCGCGGTGTGCCAGCTCAGGTACGCCAACGGGTACATCACCAGCGCGGCGAAGGGCGGGTAGGTGAAGCCGTACTTGCTGTCCGGCTTCAGCCAGTCGTAGATCATTCCGTCGGCGCGTACCCAGTGGTGCAGCGCTCCCCAGTACACCGCGAGATCGAAGAAACCGTGCCGGACGGCGGCCACCGAGAGGAAGCCCGTGACCAGCACGGCGAGCGCGATCACGAACGGCACCTGGTACCGGGCCCGGGAGAAGCCACCCCGCGGCACAACCGCCCCCTTCGCCTTGCGTAGGCTGACCACTCATGGCTCTCGGGTACGTCCGCCCGGCGCGTCCCGAAGACGTCGCCGAGATCGCCCGCATCCAGCTCGTGACCTGGCGGGTCGCGTACCGACGGCTGCTTCCCACGCACGTGCTCGACAACCTGGACGAGGCGTGGCTCGCACAGCGGTGGCGTGCCGCGGTCGAGTCCCCGCCCTCCGAACGGCACCGCGTCCTGGTCGCCGTCGAGCAGGCCGAACAATCGTATCTGGTGGGATTTGCCGCTTCCGGGCCACCCGACGAGCAGGCGTTGGCTCCCAACGAACCCGCCGAGGCGCTCGGTCCGACCACCGTGGCGGTGACCGACCTGCTCGTCGAGCCGCGGTGGGGGCGGCGCGGCCACGGCAGCCGGCTGCTCGCCGCCTCCGTCGCGTCGTGGCGGGACGACGGCTTCGACCGGGCGGTGGCCTGGGTCTTCGAGGGCGACCCGGCGAGCCGGAAGTTCTACGCCGAGGCCGGCTGGGAGCCGGACGGGGCGGCCCGGGCCCTGGACGTCGACGACATGCTGGTCCCGCAGCTGCGGCTGCACGTCTCGCTCGCCACCGACCCCGCGGCCTGACCCACCGGCCGGCCCGGCGGCGCCGGCGAGCACTCCCGGGCCGGAGGGCGTCGGCTCAGTCCAGCAGCGCGTCGAGACCGACGGTGAGCCCGGGCCGGTGGGGCACCTGGCGGACGGCCAACAGCACCCCGGGCATGAAGGAGGCCCGGTCGAGGGAGTCGTGCCGGATGGTGAGCGTCTCCCCGGCCGTGCCGAAGAGCACCTCCTGGTGCGCGACCAGGCCGGCGGCGCGCACGGAGTGCACGCGTACGCCGTCGATGGCGGCCCCGCGCGCCCCCGGCACCTCGTCCCTGGTGGCGTCCGGCCCGGGCCCGAGGCCGGCCTCCGCCCGCGCCCGCGCGACCAGTCGGGCGGTGTGCGCGGCGGTGCCGCTCGGCGCGTCGAGCTTGCGCGGGTGGTGTTGTTCGATGATCTCCACGGACTCGAAGTACCGGGCCGCCCGCGCCGCGAACTGCATCATCAGCACGGCGCCGATGCCGAAGTTCGGGGCGATCACCACCCCGACCCGTGGTTCGCGGGACAGCCAGTCCCGCACCTGCTCCAGCCGCTGCTCGGTGAAGCCGCTGGTGCCGACGACGGCGTGGATACCCTGGTCGATGCACCAGCGCAGGTTGTCCAGCACCGCGTCCGGGGTGGTGAAGTCGACCACCACCTCGGCCCCGGCGTCGACGACGTCGGCGAGCCGGTCGTCCCGGTCGATCGTCGCCACCAGTTCGAGATCCTCGGCGGCGTCGACCGCCCTGCACACCTCGGTGCCCATCCGGCCCCGGGCGCCCAACACGCCGACCCGCAGCGGCGCGCCCGACCGGTCCGGGGCGTCCGCCCCACCCGGTGCGGGGTCTGCGTGCCGCTCGGACGATGTGGTCGACACCGGTTCACGCTCGTCGTTCACGGCGAACAACCTATCCCAGCAGGAACGGCCCGACGCGGTCGGTACCGGGAACGCGCGCCCGTCAGGATCCGGCCGGAGCAGCCCCGCCGTCGGTGACGGCGCCGTTGGCGGGCAGCTCCCCGACGGAGAAGTCGTCCGTGTCGAAGGGNCCCACCACGGCCAGGGACATCGGTCGGGTCAGCAGGTCGGCGGCGAGCGCGTTCACCTCGTCGGCGCTGACCGCGTCGATCCGGGCCAGCAGCGCGTCGACCGGAAGCAGGTCGCCGTAGAGCAGTTCCCCCTTGGCCAGCCGGCTCATCCGGGAGCCGGTGTCCTCGAGGTTGAGCACGTACGAGCCCTTCGCCATCCCCTTGCCCCGGGCCAGTTCCGCCTCGGTGATCCCGTGCGCGGCGACCTCGGCCAACTCGGCGCGGATCAGGTCCAGCACCTCGTCGACCTTGCCGGGAGCACAGCCGGCGTAGACGGCGAACAGACCGGTGTCGGCGTACTGGGTGGAGTAGGAGTAGACCGAGTACGCCAACCCGCGCCGTTCCCGGATCTCCTGGAAGAGCCGGCTCGACATCCCACCGCCGAGCACGTTGTTGAGGACGCCGAGCGCGAAGCGCCGGTCGTCGAGCCGGTGGATGCCGGGGCAGCCGAGCACCACGTGGGCCTGCTCGGTCTCCTTGCGCTCGACGAGGCGGTTCGGGCGACGGTGCCGCACCGGCGGGTCGGCCGGCCGCAGCGGCGCCGGCGGCGCCGGTTCGCTGTCCAGCGGGGTGCCGCGCAGCGCCTGCCGGACCAGCTTGACGACGTTGCCGTGCTCGAGGTTGCCCGCGGCGGCGATCACGATCGACGGCGCGGTGTAGCGGCGGCGGTAGAAGTTCAGGATCTGCCGCCGCGACATCGGCGTGATGGTCTCCTCGGTGCCGGAGATCAGCCGGCCCAGCGGATGGTCTCCGTAGATCGCCCGGGCCAGCAGGTCGTGCACCTCGTCGCCGGGCTCGTCGTCGTGCATGGCGATCTCTTCGAGGATGACGCCCCGCTCGGTCTCGACGTCGGCCGGGTCGAGGACCGAGTCGGCGACCAGGTCGCACATCACGTCGATCGCCAGCGGCAGATCCTGGTCGAGCACGCGTGCGTAGTAGCAGGTGTACTCCTTGGTGGTGAAGGCGTTCGTCTCGCCGCCCACCGCCTCGATCGCGGCCGAGATGTCCAGGGCGCCGCGCCTGCGGGTGCCCTTGAAGAGCAGGTGCTCCAAGAAGTGCGAGACACCGGACTGCGGCTTGGTCTCGTCGCGGGAGCCGACCGCCACCCAGATGCCGAACGAGACGCTTCGCATCGCCGGGATCGCCTCGGTGATCACCCGCAGTCCGCTGGGCAGCACGGTACGGCGTACCGTGCCGCCGAGCGGATCGCTGTCGACCACCCGGGTCACCGCCCGCGCCGCCGTGCCGCCGCCGGCAGCGGGAAGAGGTGCTCGTTTCGCCCGACTCACGAGAACCTGGCTCCTTGCTTGACGGGGAGGCCGTGCGCCGCACACGCCGGGCCGACCTGCTCGGCGTGTGCGGCGCGGATCGGCGCGCGGACGCGACGGCTCAGTTGTGCCGGTGCCGACGGCGACGGGGCTGCTGGCCGCCGCCCGCGCCGGGTTCGCCGCTCTCGCCGCGTTCGCCCCGGCTCGGGCCCCGGTCGCCCTGGTCCCGGTCACCGCGGTCCCGCGGGCCCCGGTCACCCCGGTCCCGCCCGGCCGGCCGCTCACCGGCCGCGCCCGTCGCGACCGGCACCGGCGCCGGGGCCTCCTCGCTCTCCGGCCGCACCCTGTCCAGGTAGATCTTGCCGCGGGCGTCGATGTCGGCGATCTGCACCTCGATCTTGTCGCCGACGTTGAGGTAGTCCTCGACCTTCTCGACCCGCTTGCCGTCGCCGACCTTCGAGATGTGCAGCAGGCCGTCCCGGCCCGGCAGCAGCGAGACGAAGGCACCGAAGGCGGCGGTCTTGACCNCCGTGCCGAGGAACTTGTCCCCGACCTTCGGCAGGGTCGGGTTGGCGATCGCGTTGATCCGCTCGATGGCCGCCTCGGCGGCGGGGCCGCTGGTGGCACCGACGTAGATGGTGCCGTCGTCCTCGATGGTGATCTCGGCGCCGGTCTCGTCCTGGATCGCGTTGATGGTCTGGCCCTTCGGGCCGATCACCGTGCCGATCTTGTCGNCCGGGATCTTCACCGTGGTCACCCGCGGCGCGTACTCGGACATCTTCGCCGGAGCCTCGATCGCCTCCTGCATCACGCCGAGGATGACCTGCCGCGCCTCGTACGCCTGCTGCAGCGCCGCGGCCAACACGTCCGACGGAATGCCGTCGAGCTTGGTGTCGAGCTGGAGCGCGGTGACGAAGTCGGGGGTGCCGGCGACCTTGAAGTCCATGTCGCCGAAGGCGTCCTCGGCGCCGAGGATGTCGGTCAGCGTCACGTACTGGGTCTTGCCGTCGACCTCGTCGGAGATCAACCCCATGGCGATGCCGGCGACCGGCGCCTTCAGCGGCACACCGGCGCTCAGCAGCGACAGGGTCGAGGCGCAGACCGAGCCCATCGAGGTCGAGCCGTTCGAGCCGAGCGCCTCGGAGACCTGGCGGATCGCGTACGGGAACTCCTCGCGGCTGGGCAGCACCGGGATCAGTGCCCGTTCGGCCAGGGCGCCGTGCCCGATCTCGCGCCGCTTCGGCGCGCCGACCCGGCCGGTCTCGCCGGTGGAGTACGGCGGGAAGTTGTAGTTGTGCATGTAGCGCTTGGACTTCTCCGGCGAGAGCGTGTCCAGCGCCTGCTCCATCCGGAGCATGTTGAGGGTGGTGACCCCGAGGATCTGGGTCTCGCCGCGCTCGAACAGCGCCGAGCCGTGCACCCGGGGCAGAACCGCGACCTCGGCGGTCAGGGGCCGGATGTCGCGCAGGCCGCGGCCGTCGATCCGGACCTTCTCCCGCAGCACCCGGGATCGCACCTCGGCCTTGGTCACCGCCCGGAACGCGGCGCTGACCTCCTTCTCCCGGCCCTCGAAACCGTCGGTGACGAGCTGCGTGNCGACCCGCTCCCGGATCCGCTCCAGCGCCTCCTCGCGGTCGGCCTTGCCGGCGATCCGCAGCGCCTCGGCGACCTCGGTGCGGGCCGCGTCGGAGACCGCCTGGTAGACGTCGTCGGTGTAGTCGAGGAAGATCGGGAACTCGGTGACCGGCTTGGCGGCCACCTCGGCCAGCTCGCTCTGCGCCTGACACAGCTGGCGGATCGCCGGCTTCGCCGCCTCCAGCCCGCTGGCCACGACCTCCTCGGTCGGGGCGGGTGCGCCGTTGGCGATCAGGGCGATGGTGTGCTCGGTGGCCTCCGCCTCGACCATCATGATCGCGACGTCGCCGTCGGGCAGCACCCGGCCGGCGACCACCATGTCGAAGGTGGCCCGGGACAGCTCGTCGTACGTCGGGAAGGCGACCCAGTGGCCGTCGACGTGCGCCATCCGGGTCGCCCCGATCGGGCCGGAGAACGGCAGGCCGGAGAGCTTCGTCGACATCGACGCGGCGTTGATCGCGAGCACGTCGTACGGGTGCTGCGGGTCGAGCGCCAACACGGTGGCGACGATCTGGACCTCGTTGCGCAGTCCCTTGACGAAGGAGGGACGCAGCGGACGGTCGATCAGCCGGCAGGTGAGGATCGCGTCCTCGCTGGGGCGGCCCTCGCGGCGGAAGAACGAGCCGGGGATGCGGCCCGCGGCGTACATCCGCTCCTCGACGTCGACGGTGAGCGGGAAGAAGTCGAACTGGTCCCGGGGCTGCTTGCTCGCCGTGGTCGCGGAGAGCACGACGGTGTCGCCGAGCTGGGCGAGGACNGAGCCGGCGGCCTGCCGGGCGAGCCGGCCGGTGGAGAAGGTGACCTCGCGGGTGCCGAAGGCCCCGTTGTCGATCACCGCGGTGCGGTGTTGGGTACCCAGTGGGGTCTTCGAGGTGGACGTTTCTGCCATGGTGCGGTCTGCACTCCTTCGATCGGGGGCCCGCGACTGCCCTCCGCACCGGCTGCGCCGGTGCGCGGCCGTAGCCAGAGAAGCTGCTCAGACGGCCGGTCTTCGATCGAAGCGCCCGGGGTGCCGGCGGTACGCCGGCTGGCCCGGGGGCCACTACCGAGGACCGGTGCGCCGACCGGCTCCCGTGGGTGGTCGCGCTGGCCCCTGGTTCTGGTCGTGATACGGGACGGGCGGAGCGGCGGGCCGGCCTCCGCCGGCCAGCGCCGCTCCCCCCGTTCAGGTCACCGCCGCAGGCCGAGCCGCTCGATGAGCGACCGGTAGCGGTTGATGTCCTTCTTCTGCAGGTAGTTGAGCAGCCGGCGGCGACGGCCGACGAGCAGCAGCAGGCCCCGGCGGCTGNGGTGGTCGTGCTTGTGCACCTTCAGGTGCTCGGTGAGGTCGGCGATCCGCTTGGTCAGGACCGCGACCTGCACCTCCGGCGACCCGGTGTCGCCCTCCACGGTCGCGAACTCCTGGCGGATCCTGGCTTTGGTTTCCTGGTCGAGCGCCATGTCTCCCTGTTCCTGGATGATCGTTTCCGCCCGCGACGTCGGTGGTACGCGGGCGGCCCCGCACCCGCGGCGTCGTGCAGGCACGCGGGGCCGTCGCCGATGACTCGACGTTCCCGTCAGGCTACCAGTCTGCCACCGTGCGGCCGAGTCAAGGCCGTACCGTGGCGGGTCGCCAGCCCGCCGGAGGGGTCACCCCAGCAGCAGCGCGCGGCACTGCGCCACGTCCTCGGTGATCTGCGCGACCAGGGGTTCCACGCCGTCGAACCGTCGCATCGGACGCAGGTAGGCCACGAAGTCCAGGCCCACCCGCTCACCGTAGAGATCGCCGGCGAAGTCCAGGACGTACGCCTCGACCCGGCGCTCCCGTCCGGAGAACGTCGGGTTCGTCCCGATCGAGACGGCGGCCGGCAGCCGCTCCTCCCGCGCCCCCGACCCGCCGGCCCGGCGGACCAGCCAGGCCGCGTAGATGCCGTCGGCGGGGACCGCCGCGTACCGGTGGCAGAGCAGGTTGGCGGTGGGGAAGCCGATCGTGCGCCCACGCTGGTCGCCCCGGACCACCNCCCCCTCCAACCGGTGCGGTCGCCCCAGCGCCGCGGCGGCGGCGGCCACGTCCCCGGCCGCCACGCAGGCCCGGACGTACGTCGAGGAGAAGACGGTGTCGTCGACGGAGACCAGCGGCGCCCCCTCGACCGAGAAGCCGAACGTGCGGCCCAGCCGCTCCAGCAGCGCCACGTCCCCGGCCGCCCGGTGCCCGAACCGGAAGTTCTCCCCCACCACGACCAGCGCCGCGTGCAGCTGCTCGACCAGGACGTCGTGGACGAAGGCCTCGGGCGACAGCCGGGAGAAGTCCGGGGTGAACGGCACCACGCACAGCACGTCCACACCGAGCTCCTCGATCAGTTCCGCCTTGCGGGCCGGCTCGGTCAGCACGGCCGGGTGCGAGCCCGGCCGGACCACCTCGGCCGGATGCGGGTCGAAGGTCACCACGACGGACCGCACGCCGAGGTTCCGGGCCCGCTTCACCGCGTGCCCGATGATCGCCTGGTGCCCCCGGTGTATGCCGTCGAAGACGCCGATGGTGACCACCGAACGGCCCCAGCCGACCGGCGCCCCGTGGTATCCCCGCCACCGTTGCATTCCGACCTACCCTCCTGGCCTCGTAGCCTCCCACGCGAGCCGCGACGGTGAGCGGCGAGGTCAGGCGGGCGCCAGCACGACCTCCGCACGGGCCCGCCCGCCGCGTTCGCTGACGATGGCGATCAGGTCGCCGCCGGGGCCGAACACCGCGTACGGCCCGGTGATGCCGGCCGGGTCGAGCGGGCCGCCGTGGGAGAGCACCCTCGCCTCGGCGGCGCTGGCCCGGCGCTGCGGAAAGAACCGGCGGGCCGCCGCGTCCAACGGCAGGTTCACCACCGCGGGTGCCCGTTCCTCCAACGTCGGCAGGGTGGCCGCCTCGGCGAGGGTGAACCCGCCCACGGCGGTCCGCCGCAGCGCGGTGAGGTGCCCGCCGACCCCGAGCCCGGCGCCGAGGTCCCGGGCCAGCGCCCGGACGTACGTCCCGGAGGAGCAGTCCACCGCCACGTCCACGTCCAGGACGGCCGCCCCGTCGACGCTCTCCCGCCGGACGGCCAGCACGTCGAACCGGGAGACGGTGACCCGACGCGGGGCGAGGGCGACGGCCTCGCCGTCGCGTACCCGCCGGTAGGCCCGCCGCCCGTCGATCTTGATCGCGCTGACCGCGCTCGGCACCTGGTCGATCTCGCCGGTCAGCCCCACCACGGCGGACCGTACCGCGTCCTCGGTGACCCCGGTGGCGTCGGTGGTGGCGACCACCTCGCCCTCGGCGTCGTCGGTCACGGTCGACTGGCCGAGCCGGATCGTCGCCGTGTAGCTCTTGCCCGCGCCGATGACGTACGTCAGCAGGCGGGTCGCCCGGCCGACGCCGACCACCAACACGCCGGTGGCCATCGGGTCCAGCGTGCCGCCGTGCCCGACCCGCCGGGTACGGGCCAGTCGCCGGATCCGGGCGACCACGTCGTGCGACGTCATGCCGCCGGGCTTGTCGACCACGACCAGTCCGTCNGTGACCACACCAGCGTCGTTCACGGGACACCAGCCTGCCAGAGGCGCCGANGCGGCGGCGCACCACCCGGGGCACCGTGTCTCCGGGCCCGGCCGGCACACGACAGGCGGAGGGACGAGCCGGGCCCTCGTCGGGCCCGCACCCGGCCCGCTGTCGACGGAGACCGGCGACGTGGGAGTGGCCGGCGACGCGGGGCGGGCCCGGCACCGGACCCGCGGACGACCAGATCGATCGACTTCTTTCGCTCCCACCGTCGCCCACGGATCTCCGACGACCGGGGAATGCCCGGGTTCCTGCCGCCGCCATCGTGGTGACGCCCTGACGCACCCCGGACCACAAAGTAGAGATATCTACATGCATGAATAGCGCGGTACATTGACGCCATGGTTCACCGGATACGTCGCGCGTCCGTCGCCGTTCTCGGGGCGCTTGCCGTTCCCCCGGGCTCGGCGTCCGCCCGTGCCTTCCACAGGGGATTCACGTAGCCGGTACCGCCCGCGTACGGGTTGGCCACCCGCTCCACGGCCGGGTACGCCCGAGCCGGCGGGAGCGCGGCACCCGCGGATGCGGCAGGTGCCCCCGGGCCGACAGCCAGTGCCAGGGCGCTCCCCGCGACGAGGACGCGGAACCGCCCTTCGCCCCCGAACTCCTGTTACCTACCGATCTTGCAGACATCCGCCTCAACTCCGTCCGGGCAGGAATACCGCATCAATATCTATCTATCTAATTATTGTGGATGTAAATATGTAGCGCGGCCCCGGGCGGCCGGCTGCCCACCCGACGCGGTGCTCCGACCCGTCGGTGGAAACGCTCGCCGACCCACGCCGGCCCGGCACCGAACGTCAGATCCGAATGTCGGCGCAGGGTCGTCGCGGCTCGTGCGATCCGCCCGGGTCGTACCCTTCCGGCCGGTGTGGGAGACCGCTTTCAGGCGACGGCCACCGCCGACAGCCCGGCACCGGCGCCCGTCACGCCACGTCCGCCGCCCGCAACCGCGGCCACCGCTGCTCGGTCCAGGCCCGCAACAGCCACTCCATCGGCCCGTACCGGAACCGGGCCAGCCACGCCGTGCTGACGGCGAGCTGCACACCGTACACCGCGACCGCGACGAGGACGGTGACCAGGGGTGGGACGGCGCCGACGAGGCCCAGCCCGACGCCGGTGAAGATGAGCACGCAGAGCAGCGACTGACCCAGATAGTTCGACAGGGACATCCGCCCGGCCGGAGCGAGTACGGCGGCGACCCGCCGCCCCCGGTCGGTCTGGAAGAACCGGAGCACGGTGGCGGCGTACGCGGCGGCGAGCAGCGGCGCGGTGAGCACGCTCACCGTCAGACCGGTCAGGTTGGAGGTGCCGCCGCCCGAGGCGAAGATCACCCCACCGGCCAGACCGACCGGGTAGCCCACCCGCTGCACCCGGCGCAGGAGCTGCCGGTTCCCGGCGACGTCGGTGAGGAGCCGGCGCCGTCCGGCCGCGTAGCCGAAGAGGAAGGCCGAGAGGGCGAGCGGCCCCTGCACGGCGAGTGCGCTGAACATCGCCGGCAGCAGACGCAGGTGTTCGACGACCACCGAGCCGATGCCACCCTGGAGCGCCTCGGTGGACCGCTGTCCCGCCGCGACCGCCGTCGTCGGATCGGTGACGAGCTGGGTCCCGATGGCGGCGGAGAACGCGAGGGCGAAGCCGATCCCGCCGGTCAGCAGTACGGCGGTGCGCAGCGCGGTCCCGACGCTGACATCGCGCATGGCGAGCAGCACCAGGCCGAGCACCGCGTACGTGGCGAGGATGTCGCCCTGGAACAGCAGCACCGCGTGCAGGACGCCGAGCACGAGGAGCCCGGCCATCCGGCGCAGGAACCGTGGGACGAGGTCGACACCACGCCGCGCGGCGGAATCGATCTGGAGTGTGAAGCTGTAGCCGAACAGAAACGAGAAGAGCAGGTACGCCTTCATCGCGAGGAACATCTCGACCAGCCACCTGACCGCGTGGTCGAGCCACGAGTCGTGCGCGGGGTCCGCGACCAGGTGGAAGGTGTAGCCGGAGGCGAAGTAGGCGATGTTGACGACGAGGATGAGGAGCAGCGCCACGGCGCGCAACGCGTCGACGTCGACGATCCGGGAGGGGGTTCCCGACGACGTACCGTTCTCGACGGGCGGGCCGGTGATGGGATGGCGCACGCGACGNCCTCCGGTGCGACGGATCTCCGATCGTGGTTTCCCCGCGTATCTGTGAGCTGGCCTGCCCGGATGGTAGTCGGTGCGGGAAACGGTGTCTGTCGGTCAGTTTCCACCGGTACCGACGCCACGCGATGGGCCCACCCGGGTGCGCCCGACACCGCCACCGCGAGGACCGGAACAAACGAGACCGGGGCGGCACCACCCGACTCGACCGTCGGTGGCACCGCCCCGATCGGGACGTGAGGAATGCGTTCGCTGACAGGTCGGAAGTCCGCCTGACGTCCGGTCAGACGCCGGCCACCGAGGCGATCCAGCTCCGGTTGGCCGCGNCCGAGGCGTAGTTCTGGTAACTCGAGCCGTCGCCGGTCGAGCAGACCCCGACCTGCTGGCCGTTGTAGAACTGCGGGCCGCCGGAGTCACCCTGCCAGGCCACGCCGTTGCCACGGGTGCTGCGGATCGCCGGGCCGTTGAACGCGTCCCTCGCGCTCAGGCTGCTGACCGTGACCGTGGCGGACTTCAACTGGCTGGACGGGGCGCAGCTGGTGCAGGTACGGCCCCAGCCGTAGATGGTGTTGGTCGAGCCCACCGGCGGGTTGCTGCTCGCCAGCGTCACGTACGTGGTGCTCACCGCGCTGCTCAGGTACAGCAGCGCCAGGTCGTAGCGGGTCTGCCGGGACTGGACGGTGCGGGTGACACCGCCGGAGGCGTAGTAGACGCTGCCGACCCGAACGCTCATCGTTCCGCCGACGCAGTGCGCCGCGGTCAGCACCCAGCGGGGCGCGATGATGGAGCCGGAGCAGACGAACGAGCCGTTCTGGAAGATCGCCGCCGCCCAGGGAGCGGACGAGACGGTGCCGCCGCCGATGATCGGCGTCGGGGCGGCCACCGCCGCGGGCGCGGCGAGGACGCCGGTGAGTGCGGTGGCGATCGCCACCAGCGCGAGGCGGATACGCACAGTGGGCTCCTTCCGTGGGGGTTACCCGGGGTTTCCCGGGCCGGTCGGGCCGGTACGGAATCGGGCTGTCGCCCGTTGCCGCACCAATTCTGTGAATCGTCCACGATGGACAATGATCCGGGCCAGGGTGTTGGCGGCCCGTTTGACGAATCAGGCTAGGGCCTTCGTATCCCGCCCACAAGCCCTGGTCGCGGCACTCACCCTCGGCCCCCAGCATTTATATAAGTAAATTCCATCCTTTGCGGGACTTTGCCGGGCGGCGAAATGAACACGCCCCGCCCCGGGCGGTCCGGGACGGGGCGGGGTGGAACGGGGGCCGGTTCAGTCGGTGCCGGCCTCCATGGCGACGTGGTCGAGCAACTGGTCGACCTCGGAGACCTCGCCTCGGGAGGCGATCGCCTCGGCGCCGCCCTCGGGCATCGCGCCGATCAGCCCGGTCGTCGCCGGCTGGGTCGTGTCGAGCAGCGCGGGGTGCGGGCTGCCCCCGACCATGCCGAGCCGGGCGTACTGTTCGAGTTTGGCCCGCGAGTCGGCGATGTCGAGGTTGCGCATGGTGAGCTGGCCGATCCGGTCGAGCGGCCCGAAGGCGGAGNCCTCGGTGCGTTCCATGGACAGCTTGTCCGGGTGGTAGCTGAACGCCGGACCGGAGGTGTCCAGGATCGAGTAGTCGTCGCCGCGCCGCAGTCGCAGGGTCACCTCACCGGTGACCGCCGACCCGACCCAGCGTTGCAGGGACTCGCGCAGCATCAACGCCTGCGGGTCCAGCCAGCGGCCCTCGTACAGCAGCCGACCGAGCTTGCGCCCCTGGACGTGGTAGCTGGCCAGGGTGTCCTCGTTGTGGATCGCGTTGACCAACCGCTCGTAGGCGATGTGCAACAGCGCCATGCCCGGGGCCTCGTAGATCCCCCGGCTCTTGGCCTCGATGACCCGGTTCTCGATCTGGTCGGACATGCCCAGGCCGTGTCGTCCGCCGATGGCGTTGGCCTCCAGCACCAGGTCGACGGCGGAGGCGAACTCCTTGCCGTTGATCGTCACCGGCCGGCCCCGCTCGAACCCGATGGTGACGTCCTCGGGGACGATCTCCNCCTCCGGGTCCCAGAACCGCACCCCCATGATCGGCTCGACGATCTCGATACCGGCGTCGAGGTGCTCCAGGGCCTTCGCCTCGTGCGTCGCACCCCAGATGTTGGCGTCGGTCGAGTACGCCTTCTCCACGCTGTCCCGGTAGGGCAGGCCGTGGGCGAGCAGCCACTCCGACATCTCCTTGCGGCCACCGAGCTCGTTGACGAAGTCGGCGTCCAGCCACGGCTTGTAGATCCGCAACGAGGGGTTGGCGAGCAGGCCGTACCGGTAGAACCGCTCGATGTCGTTGCCCTTGAAGGTGGAGCCGTCCCCCCAGATCTGCACCCCGTCCTCGAGCATCGCGCGCACCAGCAGGGTGCCGGTGACGGCGCGGCCCAGGGGCGTGGTGTTGAAGTAGGTGCGGCCGCCGGAGCGGATGTGGAACGCGCCGCAGGCCAGGGCGGCCAGNCCNTCCTCCACCAGCGCCGCCCGGCAGTCGACCAGCCGGGCGACCTCCGCGCCGTACGCCAACGCCCGCCCCGGCACCGACTCGATGTCGGGCTCGTCGTACTGGCCGACGTTGGCCGTGTACGTGCAGGGCACGGCGCCCTTGTCGCGCATCCACGCGACCGCCACCGAGGTGTCGAGGCCCCCGGAGAAGGCGATCCCGACTCGTTCACCGACAGGCAGGGAGGTAAGCACCTTGGACACGCGTCATAGTATTGCACCGCNCTGCATGATCATGCACGTCGGGGGGTGCCGTCAGCGGGTGACGCCGAGCACCAACCAGCGACCGGAGCGGATCCGCAGCAGCAGCCCGACCAGACGAAACACCGTGAACACCATCAGACCGGCCCAGATGCCCCCGAGGCCGAGCCCGAGGACGTGGCTGAGCCAGATCGCCGGAAGGAATCCGCCCAGGGCGCCGACCACCGTGAGGTTCCGCAGGCACCGGACGTCGCCGGCGCCGATCAGCACCCCGTCGAGGGCGAAGACGACACCGGCCAGCGGCTGCATGGCGACGAACCACGGCCAGGCGAGCAGGGCCTGGTCGCGTACCTGCTGGTCGGCGCTGAACCAACCCGGGATGATCCCGGTACCCGNCCCGAGGATCGCGGCGAGAACGACCCCGCACAGGCCGCCCGCCACCGCGACCCGCCGGGCCAGCAGCCGGGCGCTCACCGCGTCGCCGGCCCCGAGCGCGGCCCCGACCAGCGACTGGGCGGCGATGGCGAGTGCGTCCAGCAGCAGTGCGGTGAAGAACCACAGTTGCAGCGCGATCTGGTGGGCGCCGACCGCCGCGACACCGAACCGGGCCGCGACACTGGTCGCCGACAGAAAGCTGACCTGGAAGGCCGCCCCCCGGATCAGCAGGTCCCGGCTGAGCACGAGCTGCTGCCGGATCACCCGGGGCTGCGGGGCCAACGGCACCCGCTCGGCGACCAACGCGGTGGCGAATAGCAGCCCGCAGAGCGTCTGGGCGACCGCGTTGGCGATCGCCGAACCGACCAGGCCGAGCCCGGCCGGATACACCAGCACCGGGCAGAGGACGGCGGAGAACAGGTTGGGCCCGAGCACGAAGTACACCGGCCGCCGGGTGTCCTGGACCCCGCGCATCCAGCCGTTGCCGGCCGCCGCCAGCAGCAGGCCGGGTGCACCGAGTGCCGCGACCCGCAACCAGAGCGCCGCGCCGTCGACCACCTCGGGAGACTCGCCTCCGGCGAGGGTACCCGCCAGCGGGCCGGCCACGACCTGCACGACGACCGCCACCAGCACGCCGACGACGAGGGCGAGCCAGGACGCCTGGACGCCCTCGGCGACGGCGGCGGCCCGGTCGCCGTACCCGAAGCGGCGGGCCGCCCGCCCGGTGGTGCCGTACGCGGTGACCGTGCCGATCCAGGCGACCAGTGTCATCACCGGCCCGCCCACGGCCAGCGCGGCGAGCGGCACCGCGCCGAGGTGGCCGAGCACGGCGGTGTCCACGAGCACGTACAGCGGCTCGGCGGCGAGCACCACCAGGGCGGGCAGGGCCAGTCCGGCAATCCGCCGGGCGGACGCCTCGACCGGACGGCCGGGCGCCCCGACAGGGCGGTCGGGCGACTCGACGCCCGCCGCGGGTGTGATCTCCGGGTCGCTCACGGAAGGGGATCCTGGCACGACTCGGTAATGACTACAACCTGTCGTGCCACTTACATCTGCCGGAGGATCGCGAGTCGCGTCCGCCCGAGGACGGCGGGCGCGACGGCCCGTTCACCGCCTCCGTGCGCACCGCCCGGCGGCTGGCAGGGTCGGTGCCGCACCCGGGACGCGGCCACCGGCACAGCCACGGCACCGCGCGGTGACGCCGATCCGGCGCGGGCCGGCCCGTCGCGCCCCTACCCCACCACGCCGCACCGACGCGGGTGCCCGCCGGGTGAGCTACCGGTAGTTGACGGGGACCTCGGACGAGCCGGGCTCGGGCCAACCACCGCCCGGAGCGACATCGCAGTAGGGATGGCTCTCGGTCCGGCTCTCGTCGATTCCCGCGGGGATTCC